>LFRM01074268.1_pt1 | contig 209279 bp, 194 predicted proteins | sample 618341 | NCBI WGS metagenome assembly LFRM01 (sample SAMN03654438, study PRJNA283298) | anaerobic digester metagenome | isolation source: pool of bioreactors CSTR01a, CSTR02a, and CSTR03a thermophilic anaerobic... | place: Denmark: Kgs. Lyngby | collected 2014-05-21 | reverse complement strand
CCCGCCTACACGCCCTTTACACCCAGTAATTCCGGACAACGCTCGCCACCTACGTATTACCGCGGCTGCTGGCACGTAGTTAGCCGTGGCTTCCTCCTCGGCTACCGTCATTTTTTTCTTCACCAAGGACAGAGGTTTACAATCCGAAAACCGTCTTCCCTCACGCGGCGTTGCTGCATCAGGCTTTCGCCCATTGTGCAATATCCCCCACTGCTGCCTCCCGTAGGAGTCTGGGCCGTGTCTCAGTCCCAATGTGGCCGTTCAACCTCTCAGTCCGGCTACCGATCGTCGCTTTGGTGGGCCGTTACCCCGCCAACTGGCTAATCGGACGCGAGCTCATCTTACAGCGGATTGCTCCTTTGATACCATGATGATGCCATCTCGGTATGTTATGCGGTATTAGCGTTCGTTTCCAAACGTTATCCCCCTCTGTAAGGCAGATTGCTCACGCGTTACTCACCCGTCCGCCACTAACTTAGAAAAGCAAGCTAATCTAAGTCCGTTCGACTTGCATGTGTTAGGCACGCCGCCAGCGTTCGTCCTGAGCCAGGATCAAACTCTCTAAAAAATTGTATTAACACGCACTTTCGTGCGTACCAATCTTCCAGAGCTGTTCTCGCTCATTTGCGATACCGGCGTATCGCTTCTGCCATTCCCTCGGAACCTTTCGGTTCCTTCTATGACTTTGCTTCATTTCTTCTTTCGAAGTCCTGAATTACCGGAGTACTTTTGTACTCTCAAATTTTCATTTCAGGGTTCCTTTTTTGTCATCGTTGTTTAATTTTCAAGGTTCTATCCCCGCTCCTTTTCCCGGAGCAGCTTGCCCCTCTCTCGAAGCGGCTTGCCTATCTTATCAAATCCTTTACCATTTGTCAACACCTTTTTTAAACTTTTTTCAACTGTTTTCAACTGTTTTAAAACCCTTCCGGGCGTTCCGCTTCGCCGGTAACTCCAGCGGAATTCGCACTCTGAATTTTAAAGGGACGGGCATTTCCGTCCGTCCTCCGAAAGTACCGCTTTTATGTATTGCTTTTCATTCTTGTCAACGCGGCAGTCACGCAGTAAACATCCCGCGCACCGCCGACCAGAAGCGTCCTTGCACACTCGTTTAGAGTTGCGCCTGTGGTTCTTACATCGTCACAAAGCAGAACGGTTTTCCCCTGAATATCACAACCGGCCTTAACTGCGAATACGCCGAGCACGTTTCCGGCGCGCTCCCCCGCTTTAAGCGTATGCTGAGCCGGAGTGTCGTAAAGCTTATCGAGCAGCTTTTCAAACGGAATCCCGGTATATTCGGACAGCGGCTTACATATATACTCGTTCTGCTCATAGCCTCTCCCGGCAAGCTCTTTGCGGCTCATAGGCACACATGTCAGAAAGTCGAATACGATATCCGCGTATTCCCTTTTGACGACCTGTGCCATATCCTCCGCGAGCGTTTCGCCGACATGAAACTTGCCTCTGAACTTCAGACGTCTGACCGCCTTCTCCGCAGCGCCGGTATAATAGTAAGGCGAGATTACCGCTTTATATGCGTTTTTATGTTTTCTGCAGGTGCATTCGGCCTCATTTTCCCCGCACAGCAGACATACCGGAGGCAGCACCGCGCCTGTGTTCTGCGCGCAGTCGGAGCAGACCTCAAAGCGGTAATCAATAACCTCGCCGCAGAAGCGGCAGCGCTTGGGAAATATTATTGATAACAGGCCTTCCTTCAAAAGCGACTTATCCATAGCTTCACTCCGTCAGAAAATATTTAAGCGCCGAATAACGTCTGGATTTTTTATTGTTTGCTGTCATTGAGGCTATCAGCGACGCGCTGCCCACGGTTATGAGCATGGCCTTCGCACGAGTGACCGCCGTATACAGAAGATTCCGATAGCAAAGCTGAGGTGCTACTCCGGTACACGGGAACACCACTGCCTCAAATTCACTGCCCTGACTTTTATGCACCGTTATTGCATACGCAAGCTCCAGCTCGCCGATGCTCTCGGCGGCATACACCGCCCTGCGCCCGTCGAAATCCGTTTCCAGCAAGCCGTTTGCAAGGTCAATCGAAACAAGACGTCCGACGTCTCCGTTGAACACCCCCGTCCCCTTTTCTCCGTCCGCCTTTTCCCACTGTATGTTGTAATCGTTTTTAATCTGCATTATCTTATCGCCCTCGCGGAAGAGCTGACCGTTTACATTTACCTCTTTTTTATCCGGCGAGTGAGGATTCAGCACCTGCTGAAGCTCGCGGTTGAGCCTCACCGTCCCTGTCTCGCCCTTGCGTGACGGACACAGCACCTGAACCTCTGAAAATACAGACCAGCCGTACGCCTTGGGAAGTCTTTCGCTGCAAAGCGACACAACCGTCTGTGCGGCGACTGACGGGGCGGGCTTTTCCATGTGAAAGAAATCCGCATCCGTACGCTCGAGAACCGGCAGCTCACCGTTCACTATTTTATGTGCGTTTGTAACTATAAGGCTCTGCATCGCCTGACGGAATACACGGTCAAGCCGGACAACGGGAAGTATGCCCGAGTCTATCATATCATGAAGAACATTGCCTGCACCGACAGGGGGAAGCTGATCGGAATCCCCCACCATTATCAGGCGGCAGCCGAGGGGCATAGCGTCAATGAGTGATGAAAACACCATGGTGTCCACCATTGAAAGCTCGTCGACTATCAGCGCGTCACACTCAAGCGGATTTGTCATATTGCGTGTAAACACAGGATTATCACGCTCATCCCATTCCACCTCAAGAAGACGGTGTATTGTTTTTGCCTCCCTGCCCGTGACCTCCGACATGCGCTTTGCGGCTCTGCCTGTCGGCGCGGCAAGCGCAACATCCAGTCCGTCCTTTTCAAACAGACGCAGTATTCCCTTGAGAGCCGTGGTTTTTCCGGTACCTGGTCCGCCCGTAAGGATAAGCATACCCTTTGTGACCGCGGTTAAAATCGCCTGACGCTGCTTTTCCTCATAAATTATACCGTCTGCGTTTTCGATTCCCGATATCTCATCCGAAACCGCCGGCCTGTATGGCGGAGGATAGCTTATAAGTATTTTCAGCCGCTCGGCGGTTGAGCGCTCCGCTTTATATATGTCGGGTAAGAACAGAAACTCTCTTCCCGCAAGCTTTTCGCAGATGAGCCTGCGCTCATCCGTAAGCTCCTGAATTGCCGCATCTATTGTATCCGTATTCGTTTCAAGCAGCTGTGCCGAGGGCTCAAGCAGCTTGTCCCGGGGAATACAGGTGTGTCCGTTGTGAAGGTTGTATTTTACAACATGGACAATACCCGCCTTGAGCCTGTATGACGGAGAGGGCTGTGTTTTCAGCCTTGAGGCTATATCGTCGGCACGTTCAAAGCCTATGCCTGTATTTTCAGAGCAAAGGATATAGGGGTTCTCCTCAATGAGCTCCTTGGCTCTGCCACCGAAGCTTTTGTAGGCAAGCATACATTCGTTGGGCGAAAGCCCGTACGTTCCCAGCGCAGCCATAAGCTGACGCATTGCAAACTGACGGTTGAACTCGGCGCATATATCCCGCGCCTTTTCGAGAGTTATACCCTTCAGCTGTGCCAGCCTTTCCGGCTGACCCTCAAGCACCTCAAAGCTGTGCTCCCCGAATTCGCGGATTATTTTCTGCGCCGTCTTTTCGCCTATGCCCTTTATGGTGCCTGCCGAAAGATATTTCAAAAGCTGAGCTGTATTTTCCGGAAGCGAGCGGGTGCAGGAAGCGGCCTTGAACTGTCTGCCGAAGCTCGGATGAAACGTAAAACTGCCCGTAAGCCGCAGGTCCTCGCCGGCAGCCGCGTCGGGAATTACCCCGACAACGGTGACAAGCTCATCCCCGCAGCCAAGCTCCAGAACGCAGAATCCGTTGAGCTTATTGCAGAAGGTCACGGATTCCACGGTGCCCGTTATTTCAATTACTTCGTTGGTGTTATCAGACAATTTTAATTTCCGTCTTTCCTTTATTTATACATACCTCTATTTTGCCGTAAGGCGTAAGCACCGAGCCCTTCGCATACTCAAGCTGCGGAATGTATACCGGCCTTATATCCGACACCCCGGACGCGCGTTTAAAGCAGGTATCCGGTACGCCGAGTATATACCTGAATATATATTCGTTCACCGCTCCGAACATGGGATGCGCGTGTGAATTCGAGCCGTCCCAATCCTCCCAGAGAGTGGTGGCGCCCGCCTTCATCATGCGGTAAAATGAGATTTCCTCATCGCGGCTTGTAAGCAGCTTGAACGCAAGCGATGCAAAGCCGTTTTCAAACAGTATACGCACAAGCACATCCGTGCCGAAGATGCCTGTATCAAATCTCCCGAGAGCCGTATACTTTTCCGCAAGGTTTCCGAGCGTTCTTTCGTCGCCCATTCCCATATCAAGCGCAAACGCGTCAGCGCCCTGTATGCCGCCGCAGAACGAGCCGGAAGCGGGGTCGAAGTATTTGTCGGATATTGCCCTTTTTGAGTCTTCAATGAGCCCTGAAAGCCGTTGTGAGTCATTTTTGCCGATTATCTCACAGGCATTCAGCGCTATTCCCGCGCATTTTATAAGGAAATATGTGTTTATGAAATCGTCCGGAATTTCTATTTTATTGTAAGGAGTACACCACTCACCGAGGCACCAGCCCTTTTCCTCCTCGCGTACAACCAGACCGCCCTCGCTGTGTGAGACCATATAATCTATATATTTGAGCATGTTCGGATAATATTCCGCAAGCACCGAGCTGTCGCCGTAAAATCTGTAATAGTTCCACGGCACAATGCAGATTGCGCCGCCCCAGCCTCCGGGACCTCCGCCTCCGCCGTAAAACGGAGCCGTATGCTGCACATGACCCGCAAAAATGTCCTGACTGTCGGCGACATCGCGCATCCATTTTTTATACATACCCTTCGCGTCGAAGCACGTCATAACCGCCGCTGACGCGAGCTGACCGTCACCTGTGTAGCCCAGGCGCTCCCTGTGGGGGCAATCGGACGGAACGCAGCAATGCACATTGTTTTCCTGCGTGCGCATATACGCGGAATAAATCCAGTTGAGCACCTCATCCGAGCACTCAAATTCGGTTATGCGCGCCATATCGGTGTGAACTACGCAAAATTCATCCGCAACCGCAGGACCCGTGACCTCGAAATATCTTGCGGCATGCCATGTGAACAGCGGAAAGAATTCCTTCTTAACGCCGTCGGTTGTGAATTCATCGCGCTGCATACGCGGGAAGTCTCCCGAAGGGAAGAAATCCAGAGAACCGTCCGGATTCAGTTCATCCGCATAGCGCACCGTTCCGACGGCGCCCGACCATGAGCTTTTACCCTCAAATCTGATTTTCGCGTAGCCCGAAAGCAGCTCGCCGAGGTCGTAAATTTTGCAGTCACCGAACTCATAGATAAGCTTGGGCTTTACGGTTTTGATTATTTTGTCCGACGGGCAATCCTGACGGCAGATGAGCGACAGCGGTCTCGGCAGCGGCTTCACCCGCTCCCATCCGGAATCATCAAAGCCGGCTTCAAAGATTCCGTGGGGGTATCTGCGCGCATCGTGCGTTTCACCGAAATATATGTTGGTGCGCACAACCTCCGAGGGTATCCATCTGAGAGTATCGTCCGACGACGCAACAAGGTTATCCCTCTGCATGAGCTTAAAGCAAAGCTTGAGCTCACCGTAAGGGTGCATACCCTCATTAAGGCTTTCATGCTGACCGTACCAGCCGTTACCGACATGAAACACAACAGTGTTTTCACCGCTGACAAGATACTGTGAAATATCGTACACATTGTAAAGCATCCGGTGCGTAAGTGTATCGTATATCGGCATGTTTATAACAGATAAATCGCGCTTTTCGTAGTTCGTCCATGCGGGAGCCAGCAAATCCTCCGAAACCTTTTCGCCGTTGACATACACCTGTGTGAAGCCCATGCCGCACACGAAAAGGCTGACATTCTCCGTGCTCTCAAGCCCGAAGACGCGCCGAGCATAAACCGCCTCGTTTTTACCGTCTCCGAAGCCCGCCCAGAGGCAGCCGTCGAAGGTTAAATCGCGTTGCATGTCGATGTGCGGAGGCTCGCCCGGATTCTGATACTCCGTTGAGCAGGTTGCAAAAGCAAACTTTTCGTAAAACGGTACGGCATAGCTCTGAGCGCTTATATGCAGAAGACGCGCGCCCTTTTCCTTGGCTCTGAGTATGAGCGCACCCATTATGCGGCTGCCGAGCTTCATTTTTCTGCGGGATTCCGATACGGCTATGCGTCCGAGCTTGAACTCGCCGTTTCCGAGGTCGGTAAGCCTTGCACACCCCACCGGCTCAGCACCGTCATAGAGAACATAATGCTCCGAAATTTTGTCGAGAGCGTCAAATTCAAGCGTCTCGGGTATGCCCTGCTCGCGTACAAATACCTCTCTTCTGATTTCGGCACAGTCTGAAAAATCGCCGTCGGTTATCCATCTTTCGGTTATCATTTAAACGCCGCCCTGCTTATAATATATTTTACTTCTAAATATCGCGGAGCGTCCGGGACGCCCCGCGATAAATTGTTATTTCGATATCGGCTCTATAACCACTTTGAATTCCGGGGAATCCTCGGCGCTGAATCTGTATTTGTCGAGGGTATCCGGTCCGCAGCTTGCGGTGCCGGTGCCTCTGACGAAGCCGTCAACCGTGACAACCGTGGTATTCATATCGTGCAAGTCCTCCTGATGCTTCGCGCCGGCAAGCAGCTTCTGTGTGAAGTTGTGGGCGTTAAAGCTGAAGGTCTTTTCGCCGGATATTCTTATACCGGTTCCGCTCTCATCGGTTATTTCAAGCCAGCGAACCTCTCCGTGGTTGCCGTTATCCTGCGGCTTTACATAAGGCTCATTCATGTTTGCAACGTTATCTGAGTATATTCCCACAGGTGACTGCGCCTTGAAGTCGGGCATGTTCTCTCTCTCGCCTCTGCCGTAATACTTCACTGCGGAATACTTCTTGGGCATCTCAAACATAAAGCCGAAGCGCGGAAGGTCAAACGGGGTATTCTCGCTGTCGTCATTTACGCTGAGCTTACTGTCTATTTCGACAACGCCGTTAGCGCCGACCTTATAGGTTATCGCAACATCGTAAAGCGGAGCGTTCTTATGCTTGAGGGTATACTCTGTTTCGATTTCCGCAAAGCCGTCCTCTATTTCGACCTCAAAATCCGTAAGCACGGCACGGTAATCGTCAAGCCCTGCCTTGAGCCAGTTCTGACCGAACCATCTGTCGTTATCAAGAAGCGCACGGAACACATTCGGGAAAAATCCCTTTTCGCCGGCAGGAGTCTTATTGAGAAGCTCCCTGCCGCCTACCGTATATGAAAGCGCCGCGCCGGTGCTCCTTTCAAACTTCATGCTGCCCGAATCAAATTTAACGGTCACAATACCATTGTCGCTTACGACATTGATTTTTTCTCCGCAGGCGCATGCGGGTGCTGCTTTTGCGAGCTGAAGCTCAAGCTGCTCAAGAGCTATAACCTCGTCGCCGTCAAGATATGTAAAGTTGATGTGATAATCCTTACCCTTATCAAGCTTGCCGTAATCGAGCGTGACCGCGGCAGTCTTTTCGGGCGCTATATCCTCACATATCGAGCCGCAGGTTTTCATCTCGCCGTTTTCGAGAAGCTCCCAGTATATCTCTATGTATGACGAGGAGCGGAAGCGGTTGGTATTTGTAAATGCGAAGGTTGAGCCGCTTTTGTGAGCCGCTCTCAGCGGACGGTAAACGACCTGCATCTCGTAAGCGCCGGTGTGCGGAGTTCTGTCCGGATATACAAGCGCATCAACGCAGAAATTGCCATCATGGCGCTTTTCGCCGTGATCTCCGCCGTAGGTGTATTTGTATTTATATTTGTCGTTCTCGTGGAGCACCGCATGGTCTGCCCACTCCCAGATGCATCCGCCCATAAGGTTGTCCGCGGAGTAGAACAAATCCCAGTATTCCTCAAGCGCGCCGGGGCCGACGCCCATAGCGTGACAGTATTCACAAAGGTAGAAGGGTTTGCCGACATACTCCTTGCCGCGGGTATTGTTTTTGACCTTTTCAATTTCGCTGATGCTTGTGTACATCTCGGAGAAGACATCGTAGCAATGTCTCTTTGTGCGGCACACACCCTCGTAATGCACGGGAATTTCAGGGCATGCCTCGTGAAGGAACTCACAGCATTTGTCGTGACACTTGTAGCCGCCGGACTCGTTACCGAGCGACCACATGGTTACGCAGGGATGGCTGCGGTCACGATAATACATACGCTTTACTCTGTCAACATATCTCTTCGCCCATTTGAGGTCGTTGCTGATGATGTCGATTGAATACTGAGCCTTCATGCACTGAAGTCCGTGGGTTTCGATGTCCGCCTCATCTACAACATAAAGTCCGTAAAAATCCGCAAGCTGAAGGAAATGCGGGTCGGGCGGATAGTGGGAGGTTCTGACCGTGTTGACATTGAGAGCCTTCATGAGCTTTACATCCTTCTCAAGGTCCTCAACCGTCATGACGTAGCCGGTCTTTTCCTGTGTATCGTGATGATTGACGCCCTTCATCTTTATCTTTTTGCCGTTAAAGGTGAAGACATCCTTCTTTATTTCGACAGTTTTGAAGCCTGTCATGTTTTTAATGCTCATCAATTCCTTTTTACCCTTCACAAGGGTGACTGCGAGGTCATAAAGCGTGGGGATTTCGGCATTCCATTCGATTACATCGAGCGCCTCAAACGCCACCTTCGTTTCCTTTGCCGCAGGAACCTGAACACGGTTGAGCACCTTTCCGTCCTTTGAAAGAGAGAATTCGACCTCATACCCCTCGGTATCGCCGAGCACCTGAGCCTCGCAAAGCAGGGTGTAGCCGTCCTTCTTCTTATGGGTTTTAAGCTCGTAGTCGTTTATGAAGGTTGAGGGATACTCATAAAGCAGGACATCACGGAATATACCGTTTTCACGGAACATATCCTGTGCTTCGAGATATGAGCCGTTCGCCCACTTGAAGCAGACTGCGACAAGCTCGTTCTCGCCCTGTGTGAGATATTTTGTGATGTCGAATTCATAGGAATTGTGCGCCGCCTCGCCATAACCGGCAAAGCTGCCGTTGACATATACATTCAGGCACGGACGCGCGCCGAGAAATGTGACAACATATTTTTTATTGAGGTCGGACACCTCGAACTTCTTGCGGTAAACACCCGCCGGCATATCATCCGGAATGACAGGCGGAACAACATCGTCAAATTCGTAAGGGCAGTTGAGGTACACCGGAGGCTCGTAGCCGCTGCGCTGCCAGGTGCAGGGCACGGTTATTTTGTCGAACTTCACCTTGTCGGTATCAAGCACATCGGGCATTTTGCTTTCCTGTTTGAAATATTTAAAATCCCATTCGCCGGAAAGCACACGCACCATATCACTCGAATAGCGGGCGGTACGAAAATCTGCTGAAAGAGCCTTTTTCTTGCTTGTGAAGGGAACAGCATACGCGCGCGGAGCGTAACGGTTAAGCTCGATAACCTTAAAATCTCTGTGATTGTTGAAATTCAGGGTGTATTTCATTATTAAATACCTCCGTTTTTTATTTTCCACGATTCAGTGTATCATAACCGAAACGAGGTTTCAAGAGTAAAAATAAGATGCAAATAAAATAGTATAAATTACATTTATCTATTGAAGTTATCCGACAAAAATGTTAAAATATGTTGTAAAGAAAGGATGAGTTCATTTTGAAACAATCAAACGCAAAAATGTCTAAAGCTTACACCGTCCTTTGGGCGGTAATAATTGCGGCATATGCCGTGTGGATGCTTTTTTTCATGCGGTATGACACCTATCCGTCGGCCGAGACCGGCATAACGAGTCCGTCGGTTCATATAATCTGGACTCTGTTTTCCGCGCTTGCCCTTGCACTGTTCCCTGTATACATAAAGGTTCTGCTTTTCGGAAAAGAACCCGGCGAGGGTGTAAAATATTTCTGTCTTGCAAACCTGATTTTCGGCTGCGCATTTATAACGTGGTACGGCTTTTTCAAGGACCCGTTTGAATTCACCGCAAGCATGATAGGTCTTGAATTTCCGTGGCACTTCAAAATGTGGGGACTTTTCGCATCCCTGTCGATATTCACAAACACTCTGTATATGTACAGACTAAACGATTATCACAGCAAGGCGGGTGTAATCTGCGGCAGCATCGGCAGCGCGGCAATCTTCGTAACAATAAATGTCCCCTCTGCGGGAGAAGACCTCATTCTCACCTCGCTTCGTTGCATGTCACACTGGACCGGCGCTCTTGTTTTTGCCTTCATGTGCGCCGCCGGAATAGTGATATTCTTGATTTCCATGGCTAAAACCAAAAACAAGCGTTACATTGCGCTGCTCACCGTATTCGGTGCAATACTCGCGGCAATGCTTATTTTGCTTGTTACCGTCGGAAAGAACGGCGTTATAGAAAGCCTCCCGATGTGGGCAGCTTATGTGTTGCTTTTCGCAGTTAACTTTACCGGAATCTTCAAAGTCAACAAGACCGCCGCTTTAAAGCGCGAGGCGGTAACAGCCTGACTTCAAAATCAAATTATATAAGCATCCCGCAATCCGACCGGATTGCGGGATGCTTTTTTATTACGCCTTGGAGCTTTGAAGATATGCCTCCTCGCCCACGCGTCTTATGTGGCATTCGGCGCTTATTTCGGTTTTAAGCTGAGGAAGAAGCTCCTGCCAACGGCCTGAGTTTTCGCGGTAATATTCCGGATGACTAAGCCACAGCCTTCTTCCGAAGCCGAACACATCGCAGGCATTTTCGGTGATACATTTCTTCAGTACATCCTCAAGCATACCTGAAACCGTTTTTTCCGCCGCCGAGCTTATCTGTGTGAGAATCTCCGGTGTAAGGCTCCCGAAATCCCCGCTGCCGTATTCGGTGATATCGCAGTTGAGCTTCAGCTTAATACGGTATAACGGGATTCCGTCCTTAATATCCACCTTAATTTTTGTATCCGACTTTATTATTATCAGTGTAACATTTATGCCGCTTTCGAGGGTGAAAACCACATCGCCCGAGTCAACCTCATCATTCGCGAACGTAATGCCCCGCGAATGTTCGTTCTCAAGGAAAAACTTTAATTTGTTGTCCGAGTCGAACACCGCCGCGCCAGAAAGCTCCACCTCGCTGTCCTTGTTTTCTTCTCCCCCTGAGCCGCCCTCACCGGAGCCGCCTCCCCCCTCGGATTTCTGCTGCTTCTGAGGTTGCTTGAGAGAAAGCGCCGGCATAAGAACATTGCTTGTATCGTCCTGTGTTGCGTTCACAATATCAAGCACTCTGACATTAAGCGTCCTTGCCTCGTGATGTGCCGACTGCAAAACCATTTGTATAACCTTTGCCGAAATAGTGCTGCTGCCGAGATTTGCTTTTATCATCTCCTCGGCTGTTCCCTGCTTTGCCACGGCAACACTGACTGTTGAGCGCATTCCGTAATCCCGGACAAAGAAATCCAGCATCTGCGTTATTCCGTCCCTCGCGGTATCTTCGCCGAAAATTATGACCCTGTTATGGGAATAAAGAGGCGTCTTGCCTGAAACGGTGTTTACGTTTCTTATCGCTTCGGATATGCTTTTGCCCGTTGTTACGTAGGTCTTTGTGCTTGAGCTGCCGCCCGAGCCGCCCGAGCCCTCCTCGGAGGTGCCTGACTGCGCCGGGTTAAGCGCCTGAATGGATACGGTGTATCCGTCCGGAGTTTTATCAACACCTATACCCTGAATAATAAGCATATCGGAAATCTCCGTGCTTAGCTTTGAGCAGCCGGAAAAGGAAAAAATCATCAGGAAAAACAGATTTAAGGCAAGAGCTTTTTTCAGCATTCGTCACACCCTCTTTGTCTTCTGGATTTTTTCGCCGATGAGTACGCTTGCCGGTATCGTTATCATAAACAAAACATACGGAATTACCGTATACCACGACTGCGCAAAGATGCCGAAGCGATTCATTCTCGGACTTATGAAAACAGCGAAAGCCGCGGTTATTGCCGCCGAAATATATATCCACAGCTTTTTTGAACCGCGTGAGAAAAGCCTTGTAAAGCATTCGCCGCACATATATAAAAGGAAGCTCAGTTTCATTATTATACACAGTATCCATACGCCTGTCTGAATCGCATCAAGACGCTGAAATACGCTGAATTCGCCCATAACAGCAATTGTAAATATCGGAAACAGCTGAGTTTCACCGTAAAAGCCCAGAGCAAGCACCATGATTGATGCAACGGCTGTAAGTGTTGCACACAGCAAAAACAGCCATTTAAAAAGCGCCTTGTTGACATTGCCCTTTATTTTCGGCAAAAGTATTGTAACCGCCCCAAGCTCGACGGTAACGCTTGCGGAGGTTATTCCGCCCTTGAGCGCTCTGTGTGCACCGTCATAAAATAACGGTGTAAGGTTGAGCGGATGGAGGTTGTCCCAAATTGTAATAAATATAAACACCAATGCGGAAACGACTATTACCGTGAAAAGCACAGCCGACCTGCCTATTGCCTCAATGCCGAGAGATGCCACATAGGCACATGCGACAATCACGACAACCACAAGCAGCGTTATGTCGCGCTCCGGAAACATGACCGAGGTGGCAAACAGGTCAAAGCGGGAAATTCCTCTTACAGCGGCAAAAATAAAGCTTAATATGAAAATCACCGCCAACACCCGCATATAAGCCTCGGAAAGATTATATGCCCGGTTAAAAAGCCCGCGTGAGTTATCGTTTCTTATAAATATACATGTCGGAATAACTATTATAAGCAGACACACGAGCATTATCGGCGCTTGTACTATTATGTCGCTTGTTGAAACACTGTATTGTATTGCGGAAACATACATCAGCGACACCACAAGGCGACTTATAAACAGAATTGAGAAAAATTGCGACGCACTTATCTTACCCTTTGAATAAGCCGTAAGCTCACCCCATTCATTTATTGCTGCCGCCGAAATTCGTGCGACGCTCTCTTATTTTACCTATTTCCATAATATCTCCGCCGAGCTTCTTCCAGCCGAGACGAACTACCGCATCGCGCATCGCTCCCGCCTCAAACGGAGAAAACGGTGCCATATAGGGTACGCCGTAATTATCTATTGAGCAGAGATTTATTATCAGCAGACCCAGCCCTATCATTATTCCGTAAAGGCCGGATATGCCGCCGAGGATGATGAAAATCATTCTCAGCACCGCCATGGGATGATGAAGCGATGACTCAACCGATGAGCATATTGCAGTAAGCGCTATCACTATAAGCATCGGCGCTCCGATGAGTCCCGCGCTTACCGCGGCATCGCCGATAACGAGCGCGCCAACGATGCTTACGGCATGACCTACACTTTTGGGCATCCTAAGTCCCGCCTCGCGGACTATTTCATATATAAAATGTATTATCAACGCTTCAAGCATGAGCGGAAACATGGTGTTGCTTTCTGCGGTCACGATATCCACAAGCATGTCATCCGGTAAAAGCTCCTGATGAAAAAGCCCTATTGCAACATATATTCCCGGCAGAAGCACACCTATCAAAAATGACACTATTCTCAATATTCTCATGACCGTTACATAATAGGTTCGGCTGAGATAATCATCCATTGCGTGGAAGTTTTCTATAAAAAGATAAGGCAGCACAAGCGCAAACGGGGTTCCGTCAACGATTATTCCCACTCTGCCCTCGCAGATTTTTGCCGCAAACACATCGGGACGCTGCGTAACACCGACACTTGTAAACATGCTCTTTTTCTTTTTATCCAGAAACTCCTGAAGATATCCGGCACCTAACACAACGTCAAGCTCGGCAGACATCAAATCGTTCTTTATACGCTGCAACATCTCCGTATCGGCTCTGCCGTCCATGCTGCATATACACACTCTTGTGTGACTTGTTGTACCCAGCTCGATTATTTCCGTCTTCAGTTCGCTTGTGCAAAGCCTTTTTCTTATGAGCGCAAGGTTTATTTTAAAATTCTCTACAAAGCCCTCACGTGAGCCGCGCTCCTGCACCTCCGAATCCGGGTCCGTAACCGAACGGGTAGGAATTTTCTGCACTCCGTAGCTGCGGCAGGTCTGTATGCCGTCAACCATAAAGACAACATAGCCGTTCAGAATATCCTTCAACGCATCATCAAGACTTGTGCGCTCCTTGTGTTCAAGCCCGCGGGTTACCGATTCACATACATCCAGAACAACCGCGCTTGCTTCACCGCCCTGCTCGCAGTATTCGAGAATCGGATTGACCACACTGCGCGAAAGAAGCATTGCATCGCAAAGCTCCTCACATGCAAAAAATACAGCGCGGGTGCCGTTAAGCTCCACCTCTCTTATGAGTAAATCGAAGGAGTTGCCCAAACAGCTTCGGATATATATTATATTGTCCTGAAGACGTTCCCTTACGGGTACACACTGCACGATTCCCTCCTGAGGGGTCTTCTTCATGATTTCCGAGGAGGATTTTCTGAATTGTTCAAACACATTTATCACCGTTGTAAGTTTTTCCCGATAACGGACGGAATATACAGGTCGCGGCGGTGCAAACTATAAAAACAATATGAGAAAAAATATGTATGGTACGAGAGGTCGTTTTCCCATTGCTCTTTGTGCGAAGACCGTATCGCGTGGCGGACGAGGCTGAATAACTATGAAAGGTAAAGATACCGGGCGCAGAAGGTCACTTTTTCGTGGTTCTTTGTGCGAAGACTGTATCGCATGGCCAAGCGGGCAAATAACTATGAAAGGCGAAGATACCGGACGCATAAGGTCACTTTTTCGTGGCTCTTTGTGCGAAGACTGTATCGCGTGGCGGACGAGGCTGAATAACTATGAAATGTGAAGATACCGGACGCAGAAGGTCACTTTTTCGTGGCTCTTTGTGCGAAGACTGTATCGCATGGCCAAGCGGGCAAATAACTATGAAAGGTGAAGATACCGGGCGCATAAGGTCACTTTTTCGTGGCTCTTTGTGCGAAGACTGTATCGCATGGCGATTGAAATGATTGTTACTATACTGCGAACACTTATACTTTATCTTTTGATAATCTGCGGAATGAGGCTCATGGGCAAAAGGCAGGTCGGCGAGCTTCAGCCAACGGAGCTTGTAATTACAATACTTCTCTCTGAAATTGCGGCAATCCCCATGCAGGACAATGCTCTGCCGCTGCTGAGCGCAATCATACCGGTGCTTTTGCTTGTTGCGTTTGAGCTTATAATATCGGCGGCAAGCTTCGGAAATGTAAAAATAAGAAGCTGGCTTGAAGGAAATCCGCTTATTGTAATACGCAACGGCAAGCTTGACCAGCCGCAGCTGCGCAGGCTTCGTTACAGTGTAGACGATGTGCTTGAGGCGCTGCGCGAAAAGGGAGTCTTCGACATCAGCACGGTTCAGTACGCAGTGGCCGAAACCAACGGTACTTTAAGTATACTTTTAAAGCCGGAGGAGAGGCCGGCAAGCGCCGGGGAAGCCGGAATAAAAACCCGCGACAACGGAATACCCTGTGCGGTTATTGTTGACGGCAAAATTATGGAAACCGAGTTCAAGGATTGCGGAATGACGCATGCAAAGCTTGAAAATATACTGAAAAAGCACTCGCTGAAGGTTGATAACCTTGTGCTGCTGAGTGCGGACAAAAACGGCGGTGTCACCATAATAGAAAAAGAGGACAAGAAAAAATGAAAAGAGTTATTGCAGCGCTCGCTTTTATAGCCTTTTCCGTAATCACCTCGCTGTATTCATATTTTTCGATAAACAAAAGAACCGACGCTCTGCTTGCGTCGGCACACACTGCGGCAAACGCCGCAGAAAGCTCAAATATTGAGGAATATCCCCTGACGGCGGCTCAATTAAACGAAAAATGGGAGGAAAGCCAGGGGCTGTTTCATGTTTTTCTCGACCACGCCCTGTGCGAGGATGTGGAGCTGGGTGTCAAGCAAATACAGCTTTATGCAAAGTCCGGCGATACCGCGGAAATGCTTGACTCCTGCTATGAATGTATAGCAGCGCTTGAGCATGTCCGGGAATCACAGAGAATCTCACCTGAAAACATTTTCTGAACTCCGGGGAAAAAGAAAAACGAACCGCAAAGCGATTCGTTGATCTTAATAAATCGAACTAATCAGACAAGCTCCAATATGCACATCTCGGCAGCGTCGCCGCGACGGGCAGCAGTCTTGATTATACGGCAGTAACCGCCGTTGATTTCCTTGTACTTGGGTCCGATTTCGTCAAAAAGCTTTTTAACAACGGACTCCTTGGTTACATAAGCCATAGCCTGCCTTTTGTTGTGAAGGCTGTCTTCCTTGGCGAGAGTTATCATCTTCTCGGTCATGGAACGAACTTCCTTGGCTCTGGTAACGGTGGTTTCCATTCTGCCGTTTTCAAGCAGAGCGGTTACCATATTCTTGAGCATCGCCTGACGATGATCAGAGGCTCTTCCGAGCTTTCTGGTACCGGGCATTATAATCACTCCTTTGCCGTTATAGGTGAATTTGCGGACTTATTCGTCCTCGTTGCGAAGAGTAAATCCGAGAGAAGCGAGCTTGGCAACAACCTCGTCAAGAGATTTGCGTCCAAGGTTTCTGACCTTCATCATATCCTCTTCTGTCTTGTTAATCAGGTCTTCAACTGTGTTTATGCCGGCTCTCTTCAGGCAGTTGAAGGAACGCACCGAAAGGTCAAGCTCCTCGATAGTCATCTCAAGAACCTTCTCCTTGCCGCTGTCATCCTTTACCACCATAACCTCGGTGTTGTGAGCCTCATCAGAAAGCTCGACAAAGAGGTTGAGATGCTCGTTGAGTATCTTTGCGGCGAGCGAAACAGCTTCCCTTGCGGAAATAGTTCCGTTTGTCCAGACCTCAAGCGAAAGCTTGTCATAGTCCGTTATCTGGCCTACACGGGTGTTTTCAACCGTATAATTGACCTTGAGCACCGGTGTATAAATCGAATCCACCGCTATTACGCCGATAATCGGATCCATAATCTGCTTATTGCGTTCGGCTGAAACATAGCCTCTGCCGATATCGGCTGTAAGCTCCATTTGCACATGAGCGCCTTCATCAAGGGTTGCGATATGGTGGTCGGGGTTGAGGAACTCAACCTCGCTGTCCGCCTTTATGTCGCCGGCGGTGATTTCGCCGGGTCCATTCGCCTCGATGTACATTGTTTTGGGGCCGTCGCCGTGAATCTTAAGAATTACGCCCTTCAGGTTGAGCACGATTTCCGTTACGTCTTCCTTAACGTTGGGGATGGTCGAGAACTCGTGAAGCACATTGTCAATCTTTACAGATGTGACAGCGTAACCCGGCAATGAGGAGAGCAATACGCGGCGCAGGCTGTTGCCTACTGTTGTGCCGTAGCCTCTCTCGAGAGGCTCAAGGATAAACTTGCCGTATGCTGCGTCCTCTTGTGAATCCTGGAACTCTATTCTGGGCTTCTCAATACCGATCATTCAAAAACCCTCCTTTTATATGGGCGGCAAAAGCCGCCGAAGTGAGTGTTTCCTGTGAAAAATCACGCATTATTTCGAGTAGAACTCGACTATCAGATGCTCCTCCACAGGTGCGTCTATCTGGTCTCTCTCGGGCAGGTTTACAACCTTAGCCTCAAGTGCCTCGCGGTTTACGTCAAGCCACTGCGGAACAGGACGCGAGCCGTTGAGCTCGATGATGTTCTTGAAGCTGTCGGATTCCTTGGATTTGTCCTTGATGGTGACAACGTCACCGGGCTTTACAAGATACGAAGGAATATCGACTTTTCTGCCGTTAACCTTGAAGTGACCGTGAGTCACAAGCTGCCTTGCTTCCGCGCGGGAGCTGGCAAAGCCCACGAGATAAACGATGTTGTCCAGACGGCTCTCACATATACGGAGAAGATTTTCGCCCGTAACACCCTGACGGCGCTCTGCCATCAGAAAATACTTATGGAACTGACCTTCCTGGATACCGTAATAACGTCTTGCCTTCTGCTTCTCACGAAGCTGCAGGCCGTATTCGGAAGTCTTCTTACGGCTCTGGCCGTGCTGGCCGGGAGCGTAAGCTCTGCGCTCGATAGCGCATTTATTTGTATAGCATCTGCCGCCTTTAAGAAAGAGCTTCTGACCCTCTCTGCGGCAAAGCTTGCATACCGCGCCGGTATATCTTGCCATAATTGCGTTACACCTCCTGTATTGTTATACGCGCCTTCTCTTGGGCGGACGGCAGCCATTGTGCGGAATGGGGGTTGTATCCTTAATAAGGGTAACCTCCAGACCTGCGACCTGTAACGCTCTTATAGCAGCCTCTCGTCCCGAACCGGGGCCTTTTACATAAACCTCGACAGTCTTCATACCGTGCTCCATGGCAGCCTTCGCAGCCGTCTCGGCAGCGGTCTGAGCAGCAAAGGGAGTGGATTTTTTCGAGCCTCTGAAGCCCATCTCTCCCGAGCTTGCCCAAGAAACAGCGTTGCCCTGAGTATCGGTTATGGTGACTATTGTGTTATTGAAAGTGGATTGGATATGAGCCGCACCGCGTTCAATATTCTTACGCTCACGACGCTTACGCGTTGCGACCGTCTTTTTGCCGGTAGCTTTAGTAGCCATTCTCTCATAACCTCCTTGCTTATTTCTTCTTGTTAGCTATCGTCTTCTTCGGACCCTTACGGGTACGCGCATTCGTCTTCGAGCGCTGGCCTCTTACAGGCAAGCCCTTACGATGACGGATACCGCGATAGCTTCCGATTTCGATAAGCCTCTTGATGTCAAACGCTGTTTCGCGACGGAGATCGCCCTCAACCTTGAGGTTATGGTCGATATACTCACGAAGCTTGGAAACATCGTCTTCGGTGAGATCCTTAACTCTCGTATCGGGATTTACACCGGTTGCTGCAAGAATGTCATCGGCTGTTTTACGTCCTATTCCTAAGATATAGGTAAGACCGATTTCCACTCTCTTATCTCTCGGTAAGTCGATACCTGAAATTCGCGCCATTTGTCAGTTGCACCTCCATAAATGGTTTGCGTCAGATTCAACCCTGACGCTGCTTGTGCTTGGGATTTTCACAGATAACCATTACTTTTCCCTTGCGCTTGATGATTTTGCATTTATCGCAAATTTTCTTGACAGAAGGTCTGACTTTCATTAGAATACCCTCCTTAAAATTGTGCACTGCGCACCGTTTTTTTGCAAAAGGCGGTTTCGCCTGATCGCATTGTTTGATTTTGGCGTCCGCCTTATTTTGAACGCCACGTTATACGCCCGCGTGCAAGGTCATACGGAGACATCTCAACCGTTACCTTGTCCCCCGGAAGTATGCGGATGAAGTTCATCCTCAGCTTGCCGGAGATATGGGCGAGTATTTTGTGCCCGTTTTCAAGCTCGACCTGAAAGGTCGCGTTCGGCAGGGCCTCTACAACAGTACCCTCAACTTCTATCATATCCTGCTTGGACATTCAAAAGCACCTCCCCTGTGTTTTGTCTTGCGCCGACGCAAAAGCGTTAAGCGCTTTTTTCAATCTGTGATTTGCGGCCGTATCCTCCGGCGGCAAAACCGTGTTTGTAACTGCGAGGTGGCACGCGTTTTTGCGCTTTGGGCGCTCCAACGGACGTTCCTTTCCGTCGCATACATTTACATAGCCGTTCTGCTCGCACAAGGAAACCACAACCAGAAAGCTTCCTTTGTCGCGTCCCGCCTTTGAGCGGACAACGCTTCCGATTTTAAGCTCCATGCGTTCCTCCTACAATTGGGTCATTATAAGCGGACCGTCCCGTGTTATTGCCACGGTGTGCTCAAAGTGTGCGGATAGTTTTCCGTCGGTCGTTTTAACCATCCAACCGTCCGACATGGTCTTAATAGCCGCTGAACCCTGATTGATCATAGGTTCGATAGCGATCGTCATGCCCGGTAACAGGCGTACTCCTCTTCCGGGAGTTCCGTAATTGGGTACCGCCGGGTCTTCGTGGAGTGTGCGTCCGACGCCGTGTCCCGTATATTCACGGACGACGCCGTATCCCCTTTGCTCACAGTAGCTTGCTATCGCGTGACCGATATCGCCTAACCTGCCGCCGACGACAGCACACCTGATGCCCTCATAAAGGCTTTCTCTGGTGGTGTCGCACAGCCGCTTCGCTTCCGGGCTTATCTGCCCGACGGCGAAAGTAGCGGCAGTATCACCGGTGTAACCGTTGATGCAGGCGCCAAGGTCAACACTGACCAAATCGCCCTCGCTTATAACGCGCTTGTGTGAAGGAATGCCGTGGATAACCTCGTCATTCAGGGATATGCAGGCAGAACCGGGGAAGCCGTTATAGTTCAGGAAGGTGGGAGTTGCTCCCTTACTCTTGATGAACTTGCGGATTAATGAGTCAAGCTGAGCGGTTGTCATGCCCGGCTCAAGTGCCTCGCCTGCCATTTTGAGTGCCTCGGCGGATATTCTGCATGCCTCAAGCATCAGCTTCAGTTCCCGCTCGGTTTTAAGCACTATCATGCTTACGCCTCCAACGCTTTGAGGATTGACGCGGTAATCTCGTTGATTTCCGCCGAACCCTCAACCATGAACAGCTTGTTGAGCTTTTCATAGTAATCCTTCAACGGCTCTGTCTGCTCATGGTAAACCTTGAGTCTGTCCATTACCGTTTCAGGGCTGTCATCGCTGCGTATCGCAGTTTCGCCGCCGCACGCGTCACACACGCCTTCAACCTTTGAGGGCTTATTGACGATGTGGTACGATGCTCCGCATGCTTTGCACACACGGCGTCCCGACATTCTTGCGACAACGCTTTCGTCGGAGACTTCAATATCGATGACCTTGTCTATTTCGACACCCATTTTCCCGAGAGCCTCAGCCTGCGGGATTGTTCGAGGAAAGCCGTCAAGGATAAAGCCTTTGTTGCAGTCCTCCTCAAGCAGACGCTCTTTTATGATGCCGATTACGACATCATCGGGTACCAGCTTTCCCGCTTCAATGAAGGACTTTGCCTTCAGCCCCATCTCCGTGCCGTTTTTGAGTGCGGCGCGGATGATGTTACCTGTTGATATCTGCGGTATGCCGAGCTTCTGGCAGATTATCTCCGCCTGAGTGCCTTTTCCGGCGCCGGGAGCGCCAAGGAAAATCAAATTCATGTTCTTTCCTCCGGTTTAATCAAGGAAGCCCTTGTAATGTCTCATCATCATCTGGCTCTCGAGCTGCTTTACAGTCTCAAGTGCGACACCGACCATAATGATTATGGAAGTACCGCCGAGTGAGATGTTCATTCCCTTGCCCTCACCCAGTGCCAGAGTGGTAAGCTGAGTGAAGATTATCGGGAAGAGCGCTACAACGCTGAGAAGCAATGCGCCGAGAAGAGTGATTCTTGAGAGAATCTTGCCGATATAATCGGAAGTAGGTCTTCCGGGACGGATGCCGGGGATAGCTCCGCTGTTTTTGCGGATGTTGTTCGCCATCTCAACGGGGTTATACTGGATAGCCGCGTAGAAATATGCAAAGAGGATAATCATCACAAAGTAGATGATACCGTAAACCCAATGGTCGGTGCCGAACACCTTGAAGAAGCCTTCCCAGAATGTACCGGTTATCTTCTCCTCGGAGATGAACATCTGAACCGTGGGGGGCAGAGAAAGTATCGAGCTTGCGAAGATGATGGGCATAACACCGGACATGTTGACCTTTATGGGCATGTGGGTGCTTTGTCCGCCGTACATCTTGCGTCCGACGACTCTCTTTGCGTACTGAACGGGAATCCTGCGTTCGGCGTTATCCATCCACACAATATAAGCTATCATGAACAGATAGATTGCAACGACGAGTATTGAGAGGAAGAAATATCTTTCATCTCTTGCGGGGTAACCGTTTGTGGGGCTGAAGAGCATGACCGCCTCGGTCGGAATACGGGCTACGATACCTGCGAAAAGGATTATCGAAATACCGTTGCCTATGCCCTTCTGGTTAACCTGCTCACCGAGCCACATGATAAGAGCCGTACCTGCTGTGAAGCAGAGGATTATCACGATTGCCTGGAAGACTGCTTCAAAGCCTGTGAAGCTGGTTCCTGCATCACTCTTGGTGAGGAAGCCCTTATTGCGAATGTAGATATAATATGCTGTACTCTGAAGAAGACCGAGTCCGACCGCAACATAACGTGTGATGGACGCTATCTTCTTTCTGCCCTCCTCGCCTTCCTTCTGGAGCTTTTCCAGAGCGGGAATGGCGACTGCGAGCAGCTGCATGATAATTGACGAGTTGATGTACGGGGTAATCGACATTGCGAAGATTGTTCCGTAGTTGAACGCATCGCCGGTCATCATACTCAGGTAGTTTAAGAATGTACTTGCTGTGCTGTCTATCAATCCGGCATCGCCGATGTCAACAAACGGCACGGGAATGTTTGCACCAATTCTGAAAAGCAGTATAACAAAAGCAGTGTAAATGATCTTTTTACGTAAATCAGCGATTTTCCAAGCGTTGATAATCGTTTGAAACATCTTTAAACCACCTCTGCCTTTCCGCCGGCAGCCTCTATTTTCTGCTTTGCCGCCTCAGAATAAGCGTTGACCTTTACGTTGAGCTTTTTGGTAAGCTCTCCGTTGCCGAGAATCTTTACTCCGTCTAAGGTCTTCTTGAGTACGCCGGAATTGATAAGAGCTTCGGCGTCAACGGTTGCTCCGTTATCAAAAACCTTTTCGAGAGTAGCAACGTTTACTGTTGCAAACTCCGTACGGAAAATATTGACAAATCCTCTTTTGGGAATACGTCTCTGCAAAGGCATCTGGCCGCCTTCAAAACCGGGACGAACACCGCCGCCTGATCTTGCCTTCTGGCCCTTATGACCCTTACCGGCAGTCTTACCCTGACCCGATGCGGGACCTCTGCCTATACGTTTGACAGCTTTTTTGGAACCTGCGGCAGGTGAAAGCTCGTGCAGCTTCATATTTTGCACCTCCTTGCTTATTCTTCGGTAACCTCTATAAGATGTTTTATTTTGGTAATTTTGCCCTGTGTGGGAGCGTTGTCGGGCTGAACCGAAACATCTCCTATTTTGCGAAGACCGAGTGCACGGGCGGTGTCAATCTGGTCTTTTTTGCTTCCGATAAGGCTCTTTACGAGCTTTACTTTAACATTCGCCATTATTTCCGCCCTCCTTAGTCTTTAAAATGTTTTACGGATTTTCCGCGGACAGCCGCAACCTCTTCGACATTGCGGAGCTTTGAAAGTCCGTCCATCGTCGCTCTTACGACGTTGCAGGGATTGTTTGAACGCAGAGCCTTGGCTCTGATGTCCTTAATGCCTACAGTCTCAACAACCGCACGCACGGGACCGCCTGCTATAACTCCTGTACCGGGAGCAGCCGGCTTCAAAAGAACCACGCCTGCACCGAACTTGCCCTGAATCTCGTGGGGAATCGTTGTTCCCTTAAGAGAAACGTGTATAAGATTCTTTTTAGCGTCTTCAATACCCTTGCGGATAGCGTCCGGAACCTCGCCGGATTTGCCCAGACCGAAACCTACAGTTCCCTTGCCGTCGCCGACAACCATAAGTGCTGCGAACTTGAATATACGTCCGCCCTTAACGGTTTTGGATACGCGGTTGATTGCAACCACTCTCTCCTGAAACTCGGATTTTTCCTGAGCTGCTTCAAACTTAGCCAAAAGTATTCCTCCCTTTCTCAGAATTTGAGGCCGCCCTTGCGAGCGCCTTCGGCCAAGCTCTCAACACGGCCGTGATAAATGCATCCGCCGCGATCGAAAACGACATCTGTGATGCCCTTTTCGGCAGCGCGCTTTGCTACTGTTTCGCCGACCTTTTCGGCAGCGACTTTATTTCCGCCGTAATCCTTGAACTCCTTCTCGACTGAAGAAGCCGATACAAGAGTCTCACCCTTAACGTCATCTATTACCTGAGCATAGATGTGCTGAAGAGAACGGAATACACACAGACGGGGGCACTCTGCAGTGCCTGAGACCTTACCGCGCACTCTTGTGTGACGGTTGAGTCTTGCTTTATTTGAGTCCGGTTTCTGTACCATTTGTTCTTCACCTCTTAATTCTTATGAATTATTTGCCGCCCTTACCGGCCTTGCCTTCCTTGCGGATGATGTGTTCATCGACATACTTGATTCCTTTGCCCTTATAGGGTTCCGGAGGACGCTTGCCGCGAACTTCCGAAGCGAACTGTCCGACCTTTTGCTTGTCGGGACCGGAGATTATAATCTTGTTGGGGGCGGGAACATCAATGGTAATACCGTCCGTCTCGGGCATAATAACCTGATGTGAATAACCGATATTCATAACCAGGTCTTTTCCCTGCTTTGCGGCACGGTAACCTACGCCGTTGACCTCGAGCTCTTTGGAGAAGCCCTTGCTTACGCCTTCGACCATATTCGCAACTATTGTGCGTGTAAGGCCGTGCAGCGAGCGGCTTTCCTTCTCGTCGTCGGGACGTGTAACGGTGATTATACCGTTATCAAGCTCGACCTTCATTTTGCTGTGTACTGTTCCGGTAAGTGTGCCCTTGGGACCCTTTACGGTGACAGTACTGCCGTCAATTTTAACATCGACGCCTGCGGGGACTGTAATGGGCATTCTGCCTATACGAGACATCCTTACTGCACCTCCTTACCAGATAAACGCAAGGACTTCGCCGCCGACGTTTTCTTTGCGGGCGTCCTTATCCGTCATAATACCCTTAGATGTGGAGAGGATAGCTATTCCGAGGCCTTTCATGACCTTGGGCATTTCCTCACAATTGGAATATATACGCAGGCCGGGCTTGGAAACTCTGCGTAAACCTGTGATGACCTGGGACTTGTTAGGACCGTACTTGAGAGCTATCTCAATCATGCCCTGCTTGCCGTCGTCAGTCACCTTGAAACCTTTGATATATCCTTCATCAACAAGAATCTGAGCAATCGCCTTCTTCATGTTAGATGCAGGAACTTGCACCGTTTCATGCTTTGCCGAATTGGCATTACGAATTCTCGTAAGCATGTCGGCGATGGAATCGGTAATCTGCATGCCGTTTTTCCTCCTTTGCAATTGCTCTTTTACCAGCTTGCTTTCTTTACTCCGGGAATCTGACCCGCATGAGCCAGCTCACGGAAGCATATACGGCAAACGCCGTACTTGCGGAGATAAGCGTGAGGTCTGCCACAGATTTTGCATCTGTTATACTCTCTGCTGGAATACTTAGCAGGTCTTGCCTGTCTGACTTTCATAGATGTTTTAGCCATTTTTATATTCCTCCTTATTTCGCAAACGGAGCGCCGAACAGGGAGAGAAGCTCTCTCGCCTCTTCGTCGGTGTTGGCGGTCGTTACGAAGCAGATATCCATACCGCGAACCTTGTCTATCTTATCGTACTCTATTTCGGGGAATATAAGCTGCTCCTTGATGCCGAGAGAATAGTTTCCTCTGCCGTCGAAGGAGTTGGGATTGATGCCTCTGAAGTCTCTTACTCTGGGAAGAGCAAGGTTGAACAGCCTGTCAAGGAATTCATACATACGGTCGCCGCGGAGAGTTACCTTCGCACCGATGTTCATGCCTTCACGAAGTTTGAAGTTAGCTACCGACTTCTTCGCCTTGCATATTACGGGCTTCTGACCTGTAATAGCAGCGAGGTCTGCAACCACTGCGTCAAGAACCTTCGCGTTGTCGCGAGCTTCGCCGCAGCCTACGTTGATAACGATTTTATCAAGCTTCGGGATTTGCATGACACTCTTGTAATTGAATTTCTTCATAAGCTGAGGTGCGACTTCTTTAACATAAGTGTCTTTAAGTCTTGCCATGTTGTCATGTCCCTCCCTTATTCAAACTGAGCGAGGCAATCGCTCTTCTTGCATGTACGAACTTTTTTGCCCTTGGCGTTGACTGCATGGCCAACTCTTGTGGGTCTGCCGCATTTCGGGCAGACGAGCTGAACCTTATCGGCATAGAGCGCGCTCTCTGCCTTAATGAGTCCCCCGGGCTCACCCATCTTATGGGGCTTTACGTGCTTTGTGACGATGTTTACACCCTCAACAATGACCTTGCCTTCCTTCGGGCTTACATCCATAACCTTGCCCTTCTTGCCGCGGTCCTTGCCCTGGATGACGATAACCTCATCACCTGATTTTACGTGGACTTTATTACTCATAATTCTGCACCTCCCATTAAAGCACTTCCGGCGCGAGGCTCAGGATTTTAAGATAATCCTTTTCGCGGAGCTCTCTCGCCACAGGCCCGAAAATACGGGTGCCTTTGGGATTTTTATCTTCCTTGATGATAACGGCTGCGTTCTCATCGAAACGGATGTATGATCCGTCATCTCTGCGTACGCCGTAAGCCGTGCGAACGACGACAGCCTTAACGACCTCGCCTTTTTTAACCATACCGCCCGGCGTTGCCTTTTTAACGCTTGCAACAATAACATCGCCGATATTGGCATACCTCTTGCCCGAACCGCCAAGAACGCGGATGCACATAAGCTCCTTCGCTCCGGTATTGTCGGCAACCTTGAGGTAACTCTGTTGCTGTATCACAGTGTCTGCCTCCTTACGCGGCCAACTTATTTGGCCTTTTCAATAATTTCTGCAACGCGCCATCTTTTATCCTTTGACATGGGACGCGTTTCCATTATCAATACACGGTCGCCAATGCCGCACTCGTTGTTTTCGTCATGAGCCTTCATTTTGAGCGTGCGGTTGACAATCTTTTTGTAGAGCGGGTGCTGCACCTTGTCCTTAACGGATACGACGACGGTTTTGTCCATCTTGTCGCTGGTAACCACACCGACGCGGGTCTTTCTAAGGTTTCTTTCACTCATTTGTCTGACCTCCCCATTCCTTAAGAATTCGCGCCGTGAAGTTCAATGTCGCGCTGAATCGTTTTGACTCTTGCGATATCCTTCTTGACGGCTGAAATTCTCATCGGGTTGTCGAGCTGGTTGATGGCCTGCTGAAAACGCAGCTTAAAAAGTTCATCCTTCAACTCGAGGAGTTTAGCATCCAACTCCGCGGGAGCAAGTTTTCTTATTTCTGCTGACTTCATTGCTGCTCACCACCCGTTTCTTCCTTTGATACAAATTTGCACTTGATCGGCAGTTTGTTTGCCGCAAGGCGAAGAGCCTCTCTTGCAAGGTCCTCTTCAACGCCGGCGATTTCAAACATAACTCTGCCGGGCTTTACGACTGCTACCCAATACTCGGGAGAACCTTTACCGGAGCCCATGCGGGTCTCGGCGGGTTTCTCGNNGTTACGGGCTTGTCGGGGAAAATCTTTATCCAAACCTGACCGCCACGCTTGATACTTCTTGTCATAGCTACACGGGCAGCCTCTATCTGATTAGAGGTAATCCATGCGGGCTCAAGAGCAACAAGACCGTAGTCGCCGTAGGTGACGGTATTTCCGCGATGCGCAGTACCGGTAAGGCGTCCTCTGTGGACTCTGCGGTACTTAACTCTCTTAGGCATTAACATCAGCCGGCGCCTCCTTCCCTTTTCTTGCGTGTATCGTGAAGGACCTCGCCCTTATATACCCAAACCTTGATACCGATACGACCGTAGGTTGTCTTTGCCTCGGCAAAGCCGTAGTCGATGTCGGCGCGGATGGTCTGAAGCGGAATAGTACCCTCGTGATAATTCTCAACGCGCGCGATTTCTGCGCCGCCGAGTCTTCCCGAAACCTGTGTTTTGATTCCCTTTGCGCCCGCCTTCATTGTGCGTCCGATGGACTGCTTAAGTGCGCGGCGGAAGGAAACACGCTTTTCAAGCTGTGCCGCAATGCCTTCAGCAACAAGCTGTGCATTGAGGTCGGGTTGCTTGATTTCTGTAATATTGATGAAAACTTCTTTGTCGCCGCCGATTTTTTTCTTGCAAAGAGCTTTGAGCTTCTCGATTTCCGAGCCGCCCTTGCCGATTACCATACCCGGCTTAGCGCAATAGATGTTTACACGGACTCTCTTGGGGTCTCTCTCGATTTCGATTTTCGGAACTCCTGCGGGAGCAAGCAGCTCAAGGAGGTATTCACGAAGCTCATAATCCTTTACAAGATTATCGCCGAAATCCGATTTCTTGGCGTACCAGCGTGATTCCCAATCCTTGATAACGCCCATTCTTAAACCCGTAGGATTTATTTTCTGGCCCATTTATTTACCTCCTCCCGTTATTCTGCTTCTCTGAGCACAAGGACGATATGCGAAGTCTTCTTGTTTATGCGGTTCGCACTGCCTCTTGCTCTGGGTCTTATGCGCTTGAGTGTCGGTCCCTGACTGACGGTGCACTTAGCAACATAAAGCCTTGAAGTATCCATGTTTTTGTTGTTTTCCGCATTTGCTATTGCGGATTTGAGAAGCTTCTCAAGCGGCTCACACGCAGCCTTGGGCGTGTGCTTGAGAATAGCCATTGCCTCATCGGCGGGCTTGTTGCGGATAAGGTCGAGAACTATCTGGACCTTACGCGGAGCTATACGAACATACGGTGCCTTGGCAAATGCCTCAACAACGTTCATTTCGGTTGCCTCCATTGATTACACACTCCTTTCGACTGATTATTTACCGGCGTTGGAAACTTTGGAACCGGCATGACCTCTGAAGGTTCTTGTCGGTGCAAATTCACCAAGCTTGTGACCGACCATATCTTCCGTTACATATACCGGAACATGCTTGCGTCCGTCATGGACTGCAAAGGTGTGTCCGACAAAATCCGGGAAGATTGTGGAGCTCCTGCTCCAGGTTTTAAGGACGACTTTCTCGCCCGCTTTATTCATCTGCTGAACTCTCTCGAGCAGCTTAGGCTGCACAAAAGGTCCTTTTTTAACGCTTCTGCTCATAAATCACAGCTCCTTTCCGGCTTATTTGCCGTTGCGACGCTTCACGATAAGCTTATCGGAGCGATTTTTCTTAGCGCGTGTCTTATAACCGAGCGCGGGCTTGCCCCAGGGAGTAACCGGGCCGGGACGACCGATGGGCGATTTGCCCTCGCCGCCGCCGTGCGGGTGATCGCAGGGGTTCATGACCGAGCCGCGGACTGTGGGACGAATGCCCATGTGACGCGTGCGTCCTGCCTTACCTATCTTGACATTCTCATGGTCAAGATTTCCGACCTGACCGACTGTTGCCATGCAGCCTACCGGAACATTGCGAAGCTCGCCTGACGGCAGACGAAGAAGGGCGTAAATGCCTTCCTTTGCCATAAGCTGAGCTGCGTTACCTGCTGCTCTTGCAAGCTGGCCGCCTCTGCCGGGATAAAGCTCAACATTGTGTACGATAGTACCTGTCGGGATGTTCGCAAGAGGAAGAGCGTTGCCGGGCTTAATGTCGGCGCCGGGGCCTGCCTCTACGATGTCACCGACCTTGAGTCCGTCGGGAGCGAGGATGTATCTTTTCTCGCCGTCGTTGTACTCAAGCAGAGCGATGTGCGCTGAACGGTTGGGGTCGTACTCGAGGGTCTTGACTGTTGCGTCAACGTCAAACTTGTCGCGCTTGAAGTCAATAACACGGTACTTTCTGCGATTCTGACCGCCTCTGTGACGGACAGTTATTCTGCCGTAGCTGTTACGGCCTGCGTTGTTTGAAACGGTCTCGAGGAGGCTCTTTTCGGGAGCGACCTTTGAAAGACCGGAATAATCCGTTACCGACATGTTACGTCTTGCGTTGGTAGTCGGATTGTAGACCTTTATCGACATTTTATTCACACTCCTCACAGCAGCTTAGCGGAGCATGTCGGGCTCCATACATTACCGCCGGATTTTATAAAGTATTTCTTACATCATGCCGTCAAAGAACTCGATGGTCTTTGACTTCTCGGTAAGAGTAACAATCGCCTTTTTCCACGAAGGAGTATAGCCTTCGTAACGGCCGTAGCGTCTGAGGTGACCCTTTACGTTAAGGGTGTTTACCTTGGCTACTTCAACGCCGAAAAGAGTTTCGACAGCCTTGGCTATCTCTATCTTGTTGGCATCCTTTGCGACCTTAAAGGTGTACTTCTTGTTCGCAGTGCCCATCATGCTCTCTTCTGTGATTATCGGGCGGATAACTATTTCCTGTGCAAGCTTGCTCATTGAGCATACACCTCCTCGACTTTTGCGACCGAATCCTTGAGAAGGATTATGGTGTCGCAGTTGAGAATGTCATAGACATTCAGTGTGTTTACTATGGAGGTCTTTACACCTGCGATGTTCCTTGCGCTTCTGTAGACAACGTCATCCTTCTCAGGAAGAACGATAAGAGTTTTCTTACCTGCCTTGAGAGCGGCGAGAACCTTAACGATTTCCTTGGTCTTTATGGCGTCGAGCTTGAGAGAATCAAGGATTATCATCTCGTCGGCGGAAACCTTAGAGGAGAGAGCCGACTTCATTGCAAGCCTTTTGACCTTCTTGTTGATTGAAAAACCATATTCGCGGGGCTTGGGGCCGAATGCTATACCGCCGTGATACCACTGCGGAGAACGCGTCGAACCCTGTCTGGCGCGGCCTGTGCCCTTCTGTCTCCACGGCTTCTTTCCGCCGCCGGAAACCTCTGCACGGGTAAGCGTTGACTGAGTGCCCTGACGCTGGTTTGCCAAATAATTGACAACTGCAAGATGCATTGCCGAGGTGTTGGGCTCAATGCCGAATACGCTTTCGTTGAGCTCGATGTCGGACTTCTTCTTGCCTGCCATATCGAATACTGACAACTTCATTATCCGTTACACTCCTTCCTTACGCTTTTTTGACTGCGTCAACTATAGTAACGATGCCGCCCTTGGGTCCGGGAACCGAGCCCTTGATAGCGATGAGATTGTTCTCTGCATCAACTTTAGCAACTGTCAGATTTTGAATGGTGACACGCTCACAACCGAGATGACCTGCCATTTTCTTTCCCTTGTAAACTCTTGAGGGATCGCTGCAGGAGCCGAGTGAACCTGCGTGTCTTGCGACGGGACCGGAACCGTGAGTTTCCTTGAGTCTGGAGAAATTCCATCTCTTGATTGCACCAGCGGTGCCCTTACCTTTTCCGGTGCCGATAACGTCAACCGTTTCGCCGGCAGCAAAGATATCTGCCTTGAGTATGTCGCCTACGTTGAGCGACGCGGTGTCAGCGAGTCTGAACTCCTTGAGCACCTTCTTGGGAGCGACGTCAGCCTTTGCGAAGTGACCCTTGTCGGGCTTGTTTACGCGCTGCTGCTTTACATCGCCGAAACCGAACTGAATGGCTTCATAACCGTCATTCTCGGCTGTCTTCTTCTGGATAACCGTGCACGGACCTGCTTCAATAACGGTGACGGCAATTGCATTGCCCTTTTCGTCAAAGATTTGAGTCATGCCGATTTTCTTTCCGATAAGACCTTTTTGCATTGTTTTTTCCTCCTTCAGATTATTGGTTGACTTTCGCCAACTTGACCTGCTGCGTACCTATATATAATAGTATAATAGGAATTGAAATCAAAGCTTGATTTCAAAATCAACGCCTGCGGGAAGCTCGAGTCCTGTGAGTGCTTCGACTGTTTTGTTCGAAGGTCTGAGGATGTCTATGAGCCTTTTGTGGGTGCGCTGTTCAAACTGCTCGCGGGAATCCTTGTACTTATGAACTGCGCGGAGAACCGTTACGATTTCCTTTTCGGTCGGGAGCGGGATGGGGCCGGAAACCTGAGCACCCGTGCGCTTTGCGGTTTCAACTATTTTCTCTGCCGCTTTGTCTACGAGATTGTGATCGTAGCCCTTGAGTCTGATGCGAATTTTCTCCTTAACTGCCATTGTTGACGCCTCCTTATTAATTGGCGGGCACGCAAAATTTCAACACGCCTCCGGGCGTTTCACCTCTTCCCGTTTAAAAACCGGAAGCAGCAATGTTTCCGGGGTGACGTTTTGCGCCTGCTCCACTTTATATTGGGCTGCAGTTAAGGACAGCACCGAAAAGTGAAGACAGATATTCTTTCGCCCGGTTTTAAAATCGGACATACTCCGCGGAAATTCCCCGTCTCGAAGGACGGCCACCTCCCGCATCATCGCATATCAAGCTCGCTTACAGAGAGCACAAAAAAGGGACACGCTCTCTACGCGCGCCCCGATATAATATCATACAAATATTGATATTGCAAGGTTTTTTTCAACTTTTTTTCAACTTTTTTCAATTTTTTTTAATCTTCTTCCCGAAAAGAGGGTTATTTTTCCGGAACATCAAATACATCCGGATGCTGTTCCATAATAATGCCCTTGGCAAGCTGAACGGAAAACCACTTTTTAAGGTTTCTGACACTCACGTCGGCCTCAGCCTTCTCGATTTTCAAGTCGGCAGTAACCGTATAAAGACGAACCATATTGTCGGGACTTCTCAGATAAGTGCCGTCATCCTTTAAAGCACCGTCAAACTCATAGACCATGTTGTTGTCGCTCTCGGGTTCGGTATATATCGCCACGAGATAATCCGGATTTACTTTGTACTTCTCCACAATCGCCTTTATGTACTTATTTTCGCGATCCGTCGTGATGATGTTGTCGCCTGTTTTTTCAACCGTTATCACCGCGCGCACCGTGCCGTCATCATAAACTATTTCGTTTGTCTCGTCACCTGTTACGACAAGATTCCCCGAATGACCCGAAGGCGCTCTTGTGCTTACAGAATCCCCGGAGGAGTCGCCGGAGGCATCTTCGGTAGAGCCGGGATTCAACTCATCGCTTCTCGAGGGAGGAGCTCCAACTGTCTCGGTGGTTGAGGACGCAGCGGTGCTTCCGCCCCGCGTGCTTCCGTCTCCGCAACCGCACAAAGAAAATATAAGCAACGCCGCAACAAGCAGCGAAAGATATGAAAAGCAACGTCTCATCACGGCCACCTCAGTTTCAATTTATACGTTATTACATATAATAACACATTGCCTTGCATATTTCAAGTGCCGCGTCCGGGTAAAATAAGACAAAAAAATACGGCGCGGAAACTCCGCGCCGTGATTTTTTCATTTAAGCAATGAAGGTCGTGGTAACCTCTGTGGTGGTGGGGGCAAGCTGTGCAAACAGAGCTATAATGGTGCTGAGAACCTCAGTGTCCTGAAGGGGTGCGAGGGTGGACATTGCCTTCTCAAACCACTCGGATATTGCATCGATGCTTATGCCGTAATTGGCAAGAACGCTCCATAACTGGTCTAACATTGTGACAGACCTCCTTTTTCATAATTTCAGTTAACCTGCAAAAGTTAAGCAATTGTGCTCTCAACCGTTGTTGTAACAACAGGTGCGAAGCTGGCGAAGAGTTCGAGGATCTCCCCTACAACAGGCATGCTCGCAAGAGGAGCGAGAGGGCCGCCGAAAACCTTTTCACCGGTATCGGGGTCTATTGACGTAGTGATAAGCGAGCTCATGGCGTTTGCTATATCCTGAACGTCAAGTCCGTAGTTCGCAAGCAGTGCATAAATTGACTGAAGCATTTTAGTATCCTCCTTTCTTCGAAAAATGCGTATACTAAATGCATAGCATGTTAATACATTATCAATTTTACCACATTTTCTCGCCGTGTCAATTACTTTAAAACCATTTTTTTCAATAAAGCAGTTTTTTGTGCATGATGCACAATCGACTATTCGTTTTTTTGTAAGTTTTAACCAACGGATTTCAGCCTTATATAGATGTGTTTTACCGTCTTGTTTCCGGTGTCCCTTTGGTCTATTTCAAGCGTTCCCACCGCCGCCATAAGCTGCGTCAGCTTGCGGTAGCCGTAGTTTCTGCTGTCAAATGACGGGCATTTTTTAAGCAGAAGATTTCCTATATCGCCGAGATACGCCCAGCCTGCGTCATCCGCAAGGTCCTCGACCGAGCTTTCTATAAGCTCAACTATATCCTCCGGCAGCTTTTTCTCCTGCTTAACTGTCTCGTGCTCCTCCGGACCGGAATGCGTGTTTTTCTCCTTCTTGGGCAAGGCCTTCTTGGTTTTCTGCGGCATGAGTATTTCAAGGTATATAAATTTATCGCAAGAGGCGATAAACGGCTGCGGAGTTTTCTTCTCCCCCATGCCTATAACCTTTACGCCCGCCTCGCGAAGTCTTGTTGCCAGACGTGTAAAGTCGCAGTCACTCGATACTATGCAAAAGCCGTCCGCCTTACCGGTGTAGAGGATATCCATAGCATCGATTATCATGGCGGAATCCGTAGAATTCTTCCCCTGAGTGTATGCGTACTGCTGAACCGGAGTTACCGCGTTTTCAAGCAGGATTTTTTTCCAGCCGGACAGATTGGGCTGCGTCCAGTCTCCGTAAATTCTTTTTATTGTGGGGGTGCCGTAGCGTGCTATCTCCTGAAGCATCTCCTTAACGTATGTGTGAGATACATTATCCGCGTCAATAAGCACCGCGAGTCTGAGGTCTGTAAGTTCCATCTGTGCAATCTGCAATACATAAAGCATTCAAGCGTTGTAAAACCGTTTTTGTGCCCTGTACCGCTGCCTTTCTGTTATTTTTTTGCCCGTATCACTCCGCAAGATATCCTCTTTTACGCGAAGGGAAGGGCATATCTTCAAGTATGTATCGGGGATGCTTTCCGCAAAGCAGTTCAACATCCGTATCGTCTATTTCCGATGAAAAATCTCGTATCATATTCATCAGATTTGTTGTGCGGTGTACACAGGAATGGGCATCTGTAGCAATAAAATCCGCAAAGCCCGCGGTAACCATATCGGTTGCAAGCCGCCTTACCTGCTCTCCGTTCACGCCTGCAAGAGAAGTGGCGTTGCATTGAAACAGCGTTCCGAGAGAACCTGTATATTCAAGCAGTTCCGGGTCACAAAGAAAGTAATCATAGCGTTCGGGATGGGCAATTATCGGCGTGATTCCCCTGGACTGAAGCAGTCTTACATATTTTTCAATCCGCTCCGATTCCGAACCGAAAAACCCGAACTCTATAAGCATATATCGGCTTGAACACAAGGTAAACGGCGAAAGCTCCCTCGCCTGCTCAAGCCAGCTTCTGGCGAACACCTCCGCACCGGCGTGCACGGTAACATCTATACCGGCGGACTCAAGCGCTGAATTGAGACGATGCAGTGCAGCGTCACGCCTTTCAATAAAATGCTCAAGATGTTCCCCGTTCTTCAAATGCGGAGTCGCAATTATATCGCTTATACCGTTGCGTTCCGCCGCCGCGCACATGTCCAGCGATTCCTCAAGGGACTGCGAGCCGTCATCCATCTCCGGCAGCACATGGCAGTGTATATCAATCATTTCCGTTATCTCCGGCCTGCGGCTCCCCCGGATACAGCTTCTTCTCCGTCCGCTTTTTCCCTGGCGTGATGCCGCTTCGTCATTATTACACCCTCATCCGCAAGCAGCTTTATAAATATTACCGTAAGCGGGAGAAGGAATATTCCCAGAGCACCGAACACCTTCGCTCCGACATACATGGCAATTATTGTCACTATCGAAGGAAGACCCACCTGCCCTGCCACCAGCTTGGGCTCGATGACCTGACGTACTATCCAGATAACCGCGTAAATTATTGTTATGCCTATTCCGAGCGGAACATTGCCGGTTATAAAGAGATATACAGCCCACGGGATAAGTATGGTTCCGGTTCCGAGCACGGGAAGAATATCAACAAGCGCGGTTACAAATGAAAGTATCGCTATATATCCGCCGTTATAAACTCCTATAAGCTTGAGAAGATTCAGCCCCAGGAACATCTCACAGAAGGTAATGAGTATAATGAGCGTATAAGCCTTAAAAAGCTTGGCGAGCGCGCTTGTCATGACACGCTTGGTCTTGATTATTTTTTCCGCTCTTTCACGGGGGAAAAAGCCCAAAATGGAGGTGCGCAGCCTTGTGTAATCCACCGTCATAAAGCAGCTTGCGATAACCGTAATAACTATTGCAAGCAGCATACTGGGTATCTGCTTTACGCCGTTCCACGCTCCCTGAATAGGAGTCGCCAGCATTGAAAAGTCAAAGCCAGAGCCGGCATCAGGTGCCTCAGGTGAGGCGGTAAGCAAAGTGTTGAAAAATTCAGTGACCGAGCCTTTTACTATATTTTCCGCACCGTCGGGAAGCACGGTAAGCGCGTTAAGCACCCAGCTCTCAACAGATGCCACCAGCTGCGGAATGTCGGAAAACTTTCCCATCAAAAACGAGAAAAAGCCTTTCAGCTCGTTGCCAATGAGTATTCCCACAAGCGTAAGCGCCAGCATAACCACACCGAAGCTGACCACAACAAGCACAACCGATATAAAGCCGTTCCTTACACGGATTTTTGAAGAAATCATTTCCGCGGGACGATGAAGCAGCAGCGCCACGGCTCCGGCTATCATAAACGGCAGGCTTATGCCGAAAGCGAATTTAAAAAATAAATAGAACAGTCCTATAAGCATAGCATAATATATGACGCTTATTATAAAGCTTCTTTTCTTTTCCACAGCATCCATTTATTTGACCATCCCTCTCCTTTAAATTGAAAAATCCGTCAAATTAAAAAGAGTCCCCTTTTTAATTCATTCAATTTTAAAAGCTTGATTTTGTTTAATATGTTTGATTTTTCCTCATGCCTTTTTATTTTATACTATTTTTTATCATATTACAATATAAAGTATAAAAAAATAAAAAACTTTTTGTTTTCCTCTTTATTATATTACTAATGTATGGTAAAATAACTCGGTATGGTTCAAACATAACAATGCAAGAAAAGGAAGTATTATTTATGTACGTCGCAATAATGGGTTACGGTGTTGTCGGCTCAGGAGTTGCCGAGCTTTTCATGAAGAACCATGAAAGCATCGTTTCCAAAAGCACGCAGAGCAAGCTCGAGCTGAAATATATTCTTGATATCAGAGATTTTAAGGGCGACCCTTACGAGGATAAAATCGTAAATGATGTCAACATCATAATTAACGACCCGGAGGTCGGTATTGTCGTTGAAACCATGGGCGGACTTCATCCCGCCTACGAGTTTGTATCCTCCTGCCTCGAAGCGGGAAAGAGCGTGGTATCCTCAAACAAGGAGCTTGTCGCCGTTAAGGGCAGAGAGCTTCTGGCTCTGGCTGAAAAGAAAAACGTAAACTTTCTGTTTGAAGCGAGCGTCGGCGGAGGTATACCGATAATCCGCCCCATAAGCCAGTGCCTTGCGGCAAACGAAATTGAAGAGGTTGCCGGCATACTTAACGGCACTACAAACTTTATACTCACAAAAATGATATCCGACGGCATGAGCTTCGAGGCGGCTCTGAAGCTTGCTCAGGAAAACGGCTACGCCGAAAGGAATCCCGCAGCCGATGTTGAGGGCACCGATGCGTGCCGCAAAATATGCATACTCGCTTCGCTGTGCTTCGGCAAGCATGTCTATCCAGACAGCGTACATACAGAAGGCATCACGGCGATAACGCTTGCAGACGTTGAATATGCCCGTTCATGGGGCGGAGTTATAAAGCTCATCGCCTGCACTAAAAGGATAGATGAAAACCACATATATGCGATGGTCAGCCCGGCTTTTGTTTCAAAGCACTGCCAGCTCGCCGGTGTTGACGATGTTTTCAATGCCATACTCGTACGCGGCGACGCAATAGGCGATGTCGTGTTTTACGGCAGAGGCGCGGGAAAGCTTCCCACCGCAAGCGCCGTGGTTGCCGACATCATCGACTGCGCAAAGCATTCGGCACGCAAAAAGGTTTTCGGCTGGGGCGATGCCGTACCCGACTATGTTGTCAGCCATCTTGAAAATGAAACAGCATTGTACGTCAGGGCGTTCTCCGAGGCCTCCGATAAGCTTCTCGGAAGATGCGCCGCTGTTTTCGGGAAAATAGAGACTCTCGCACGTGAGGGCGCACCGGACGACGAAATCGCCTTTGTCACCCCGCGCGGCAAGGAGGGCGAGCTGCGCGAAAAGCTCGCTTCAATAGCCGGACTTGAGCCGGCATCGGTTATACGTGTTACAGATTATTAATCAGGAGGGATTTTCTTGGGTCTTATAGTTCAGAAATTCGGCGGAAGCTCAGTTAAAAACGCCGAGAGAGTGATGAATGTCGCCGGCATCGTCACCGAAACCTATTCAAAGGGGAACGATGTTGTGGTGGTTGTCTCCGCTCAGGGCGACACAACCGACGACCTCATCGAAAAAGCCGCGGAGATATCCTCAAAGCCCTCTGCACGAGAGATGGATATGCTGCTCACCTCGGGCGAACAGATTTCCGTCGCTCTGCTTGCAATGGCAATTGAAAGTCTCGGATTTCCGGTTATATCGCTGCTCGGCTGGCAGGCAGGCTTTCAGACCGATTCAACCTACGGCAGTGCGCGCATAAAAAGCATAAAAGCAGACAGACTTCGTGCCGAAATCGGCAGACGCAATATTGTTGTTGTTGCCGGATTCCAGGGGCTCAACAAATACGACGACCTGACAACACTCGGCAGAGGCGGCTCGGACACAAGCGCCGTGGCAATAGCGGCGGCTCTCCATGCAGACAGATGCCAGATATTTACCGATGTTGAGGGCGTGTTCACGGCCGACCCGCGTAAAATACCCGGAGCGAAGAAGCTTCAGGAGATAACCTACGACGAGATGCTTGAGCTTGCAACACTCGGCGCGCAGGTGCTCAACAACCGTTCGGTTGAAATGGCAAAAAAATACGGAATCGAATTAGAGGTTCTTTCAAGCTACAAAAGAGTTCCCGGAACTATCGTTAAGGAGGTTGCAACCATGGAAAAAATGCTTGTCAGAGGTGTCACAAAGGATACGGACGTCGCCCGTCTTTCAATAATAGGTGTTCCCGATATCCCAGGAATTGCATTCAAAATTTTCTCACGCCTTGCCGCAAGGAAGATAAATGTTGATATCATTCTTCAATCAGTCGGCCGCGACAACACAAAGGACATAACCTTTACGGTCGGCAAAGCAAACAAGGACAGCGCAATAGAAGCTCTGCGCTCCTCGTTCACCGAGCTTGAGGGCAAGGATATAATCTGCGACACCGAGGTTGCAAAGATATCCGTCGTAGGCGCCGGTATGGAATCGCACCCCGGAACGGCGGCAAAGATGTTTGAGGCTCTGTATGAGTCGGACATCAATATTCAGATGATATCCACAAGTGAGATAAAGATTTCCGTACTTATCGACATCGCCGACGCAGACCGCGCCGTGAATGTCATCCACAAGGCGTTTATCCCCGAGGAATAAAAATCAAGACTTGTAAAAGGCTGGGATATTTATGAAAAAAACATCTGTCACCCTTTGCAGCGAGTATAAAATATCAGAAATCGACAAGCGTGTCTACGGCTCGTTCCTCGAGCATCTCGGCAGAGCGATTTACGGCGGAATATATGAGCCGGGGCATCCCTGTGCGGATGAAGACGGCTTCCGTACCGATGTGCTTGAGCTTGTCAGGCGTATTGACGTCCCGGTCGTACGTTATCCCGGAGGAAACTTTGTTTCCGGCTACAACTGGGAGGACGGCGTAGGCCCGGTTGAAAAGCGTCCGAAAAGGCTTGAGCTTGCGTGGGATTCCACAGAGCCGAACACCTTCGGCACAAATGAATTTGTAAAATGGTGCCGCAAGGCGGGCACCGAGCCGATGATGGCGGTAAACCTCGGACTTCGCGGGCCGGAGGAGGCGCGCAACCTTGTTGAGTACTGCAATCATTCCGGCGGAACCTACTGGAGTGACCTTCGCATAAGTCACGGCTATTCTCAGCCTCACAACATAAAGCTGTGGTGTCTCGGCAACGAGATGGATGGCGACTGGCAGATAGGCCACAAAACCGCCGTTGAATAAGGCAGAATCGCTTCCGAAACGGCAAAGGTCATGAAAATGACCGACCGCTCCTCGGAGCTTGTGCTCTGCGGAAGCTCAAGCTCCGGCACAAGCACCTTCGGCTCATGGGAGGAAACGGTTCTCGACCTTTCCTACGACAAGGTGGATTATATTTCGCTCCATCAGTATTTCGGAAACGGCGAAAACGATGTGCCGAACTTCCTTGCAAAAAGCATGGAGCTTGACCGTTTTATAAACAGCGTCATCGCGTCCTGCGACCATGTCAAGGGCAAAAAGAAATCCAAGAAAACAATAAATCTTTCGCTTGATGAGTGGAACGTCTGGTATCACTCCCACGGTGCCGATTTTGAGAAATGGTCACAGGCACCGCATATCCTTGAGGATGTGTACGACTTTGCCGATGTGCTGCTTGTCGGCTCGATGCTTATGTCGATACTCCGCCGGAGCGACCGTGTGAAAATTGCCTGTATGGCACAGCTTGTAAATGTAATCGCTCCGATAATGACCGAAAACGGCGGACCCGCATGGGAACAGACAATCTACTTTCCGTTCATGCATGTTTCACGCTACGGCAGAGGTACCGCGCTCCTGCCCGTTGTTAATTCCTCAAAGCATGACACAACACATTTCACCGATGTCCCCGATATAGACACTATGGCTGTGTTCAACCGGGAGGAAAATGAGCTTACGGTATTTGCGGTCAACAGAGACATGACCGACAGCATACCTCTGGAGCTGAAGCTCCTCGATTTCGACGGCTACAAGCCTGTTGAGCACATTGAAATGAGCGGCTATGACCTCAAGCAGGTCAACACCGCCGGCAATGTTTCTGTAATACCCAAGGCTGGCGAGCTTCCCGTATGCGAAGACAAAAAGCTTACCGCAACACTCAAGCCTCTCTCATGGAATGTAATTCGATTGAAAAAATAACGGAGGTTTTACAATGTTCAGGATAGCATTTATAGGTGCAGGCTCCATCGGCTTTACGCGCCGTCTTCTTGCCGACATTCTCACAGTGCCTGAGTTCCGCGACAACACTGAGTTTGCGTTTACGGACATAAACCCCGACAATCTTCGTATGGTCACAGAGCTTTGCCAGCGGGATATCGATGAAAACGGTATAAAGACAAAAATATTTTCGACCCTCAACCGCCGCGAAGCGCTCAAGGGTGCAAAGTACATCATCTGCTGTGCGCGCATCGGCTGCCTTGAAGGCTTCGTTACGGACGTTGAAATTCCTCTCAAGTACGGAGTTGACCAGTGCGTCGGCGATACAATATGCATCGGCGGTATAATGTACGGTCAGCGCGGTATAGCTCAGATGCTTGAATTCTGCAAGGATATCCGTGAGGTTTCCGCGCCGGACGCCATACTTCTTAACTATTCAAACCCCAACGCCATGATGACATGGGCGGCGAACAAATACGGCAAGGTAAGAACCTTCGGGCTTTGCCACGGAGTGCAGGGCGGCGAGCATCAGATTGCCTATGCTCTCGGCATCCCTCACAACGAGCTTGACTTTATCTGCGCCGGAATTAACCATCAGACCTGGTACATATCAATAAAGCACAGGGGCAGAAAAATCGAAGCAGACGAGCTTCTCAAGGCGTATGAGTCCAAGCCCGACCTTGCAGAGCACGAAAAGGTACGAATAGATATTCTGCGCCGCTTCGGATATTATTCAACCGAGTCAAACGGACATCTCTCCGAGTATCTTGCGTGGTACCGTAAGCGTCCGGACGACATAAAGAACTGGATAAGCCTCGATGAATGGCATTTCGGCGAAACCGGAGGATATCTCCGCGTCTGCGTTGAGGGCAGAAACTGGTTTGAAACCGACTTCCCGAACTGGATGAAGGGCGAGCCGAAAAAATATATCCCAGAGCAAAGAAGCTCGGAGCACGGCTCATACATAATAGAGGGTCTTGAAACCGGCAGACGTTACAGAGGCTGCTTCAATGTCGTCAATAACGGTTCAATCACAAACCTGCCGGACGACTGCATAGTCGAAGTCCCCTGCTATGTTGACGGAAACGGCGTTTCCGTTGCAAGGGTAGGAGAGCTTCCGCTCGGTTGCGCCGCAGTATGCTCGCAGAGTGTATGGGTACAGCGCCTTTCAGTTGAGGCTGCCGTACACGGCGATGTAAAGCTTCTCAAGCAGGCGGCTATGCTTGACCCGCTCACCGGGGCGGTATGCAACACTCCGGAAATCTCACAGATGGTTGACGAGATGCTGATAGCCGGTGAACAATGGCTTCCGCAGTACTCCGACGCCATACGCGACGCAAAGGCGTATTTTGCGCGCGGAAATGTGATTCCCACACGCAGCGACTATGCCGGAGCTGCAAGACTTCACACAAAGACCGTGGAGGAAATGGCACGTGACAAGGCTGCCGCCACAGCCAACGCCGACGCTGCAGACAAGGGAAACCTTAAAAAGTAAGGGGGCTTTAACACAATGGCTGAATGTCCTAACTGTCAATACAAGCTCAAGCCCTGGGATGTCAAGGCTGAATGTCCGAAATGCGGAATAAATATCCCTAACTACAACTGGGAAAATCGCCTTGACGAGGACTCTGAGAAAGCCGAGCTGGCATTGAAAAAATTCGGTATCACATGGTCCCATTTCAAAAGCGCTCTTTTCGGCAGGAAGCTCCGAATTGTACGGTTTGTATGCACATTTTTGCCGCTTATTGCGCTGATTTTGCCGCTTGCAACCGGCAGCTTTTCCGCACCCTTTATTGAGCGTCCGGCGCAAACAATAAGTCTGCTCAACATAACGCTTAAAATGATAACCGCGATAGATATAGGCGCCGCCGTAAAGCTTTTCTCGTCTGAAATAATCGGCTCCGCCGTGCTTCTGATGATGATTTGTGTTGTTCTGCTGTATCTGGCGGTGGTGTTCGGAGTTTTGAACTTCGTTTTTGTGCTTATAAACGCCCCTCGCATGAAAACCCGCAGCAATGCCGTGCTTTCCGCGCTTGCCGCTGTGTGCTTTGCGGCCGCCGGAATACTGTTCTGCGTTTTTAAATCCATACCGATTGTAGGTCAGCTCGGACTTTTTACCGGCAGCATCTCATACGGAATATTTGTCGGAATCGCGTTGTTTATGCTGAATGTTGTTCTGAACATTATTGTGGGAATCGGCTGCAAAAAGCAGCTCGCGGACGAGCTGAAAAAAGAAAACGAAGCCAACGTCTGAACCGTGTATTTTTTGCGAACATCTTCCCATACTAATCACGGGACGGTGTGCGCTATGACAAAGATTTTTATATACGGCAAAAACGAAGATAAATCAATCTCACGCAGGCTCCTCCCCGTCCTTTTCGGACTCGGAGGAGCTGTTCATATCTGTGACGGCAGCGTCACCGAAAACTCACGCTCCGGCGTCCGCTTTCTTATATATGAAACAGACACCCTGCGTTCACTCAACGCAAGCGAGGGCGTGTTTATATTCAAGGCCGAGCAAACCTCCTCACTGCCGGCGATAGGCGCTCAGAATGCGCTTGTGTGTATCGCGCGCGCGGATGATGCGCTGACCATGAAAAAGCTTGCTTTTTTGCAGGTTCCGGCAATAGTCTGCGGAAGCTCCCCACGGGACAGTGTAAGCATATCAAGCGTAAACGGCGAGAGCATATCCGTAAGCGTCCAGCGCACTCTGACGGCTCTCGACGGCAGCGACATTCTTCCGTGTGAAATAAAAGCGGAATTCACCGGAGAGTTTGACGCCTATCCGCTGCTTGCGAGCGCCTCGGTGCTTCTGCTGTGCGGCATAAAAAGCGACGAAACACTCCGCCTGTGAGCGCAAAAAAAGGCTGCCGCATCATCTGTGCGGCAGCCTTTATTATTGTTTCTTGTGTTTATTTCCTGCCCTTAAACAGGTCAAGTATGTCCGTAAGGTCATCATCGTCATTGCCGTAACCGCTGTTGATATCAGCAGAGGAATCAGCTTCAACGTTCTCTGACTTCGGGGGCTTCTTGGCGGTGCCGTTAAGCTCTGTGCCGAAGCCTGTGGCGATAACGGTTATAACCATCTCGTCATCAAGGCTCTCATCAAAGGATACACCGAAGATGATGTTCGCGTCCTTGTCGGCTGCATCGTGAACTATCTGCGCAGCGGCATCGACCTCTTCGAGGGTTATATCCGAGGACGAGGAGATGCTTATGATAACACCCTTTGCTCCCTGAATGGTGGTCTCAAGCAGCGGGCTGTTGATAGCGTCCTTTGCGGCAGCCTCAGCTTTATCCTTACCTGTTGCACGGCCGACACCCATGTGAGCATAGCCGGCGTCCTTCATAACTGCCGTAACATCGGCAAAGTCAAGGTTTATAAAGCCAGGGATGGTGATAAGCTCGGATATGCTCTTTACGCCCTGACGGAGAACATCATCAGCCTTATCGAAGGCATTCTGAAGGGTGATTTTCTGGTCGGAAACGAGTTTAAGACGCTCATTGGGGATAACAATAAGGCTGTCAACATGCTGTGCGAGCTCTGCAATGCCCGACTCAGCCTGATTCATTCTGACCTTTCCCTCAAAGACGAAGGGCTTGGTGACAATGCCGACAGTAAGTATACCCTTTTCCTTTGCCATTGCTGCGATTTCGGGGGCTGCACCGGTTCCGGTTCCGCCGCCCATACCCGCAGTAATAAACACCATATTCGCACCGCTGAGTGCCTCGGCAATCGCCTCATGGCTCTCCTCGGCTGCCTTCTGGCCTACCTCGGGATGCGCACCTGCGCCTCTGCCGCCGGTGACCTTCTCGCCTATCTGAATTTTATGGGTAGCCTCGGAATAGTTGAGCACGTGCTTATCGGTGTTAACTGCTATGTACTCAACGCCGTTTACTCCCGAACGCACCATACGGTTAACAGCGTTTCCGCCGCCGCCGCCCACGCCTATAACCTTTATGCTGGTTACGACCTCATCGTTTGCAATCTCGAATGCCATTTTACATCCTCCATATCATCATGAAAATATAAACATACGTATTTAATCTTAATTACAACCTATAATAACATGCTTTTCCGCGGATTTCAATAAAAATAATAAAAAGAATGCGAAAATTTTCATTTTTTTGTATTTTATCCGATTTCTCTTTGGCTTTTCGACACTAATTACGCCGCGGGTACTGTTGTTGATGTAATCTGCTGCTCCGGACTTGCGGTTGTGCTCTCTGCGGTATTAACGGTTGTTTCCTCCGGACCGACATACGCTCTGCCGTCTATTGTAAGATTTATAACTCCTCTGAGCTGGGGATTCCTTTGATTTTCCTTTTCTATACACTCGGCTGCAAGCCGGAGCTTGCGCTGCATATCGGCGGCAGGCCCGAGTCTGAGTGTCAGACGGTTATCATAAACCAGACGCAGTGAAAGACTGTCCGACACACACATCTCCGTAATTCCGTCAAACGAGTACTCATCGAGCGCCTTCAGAATGCTTTTTATGCTCTCAAGAGCCTCCTCCTGACTCAGAACAATGGTTTTGCCGGGAGTCGCCTCCAGTATTTCGACATCATTTATCACAGCGCTGTTGTCCGCCGGAGTTATCGAGGAGGTGCTCAGCACCTTCCCGTCCTCATTTATGAGAGCGTAGGCATCGTTAAACGGTATTGCCGCACGCTCCGCGGTCTCCTCGACAATGAGCACGAGCGTACCCGGCAAGCGCCTCTTAACCGTAAGCTTTCCTATATACGGCAGAGTCGTCTGAACATTACTTACAGCCATCTCCGAATCAAATAAAAACAGATTCTTGCCCATTTCTATTTTCGCAGCCGCCGTTATCTCCTCATCTGTATAAATGGCCGAATTTTCTATCTGAACCTTATCTATGTGGAAAAACACGGTCAGCGACAGCGCTATCCCCACTCCGGCAAACGCCACGAGCAGAACGGTATATATGATTATCTGCCGCCTTTTTCGCTTGCGGCGAAGATAGAGCGCCCGCGCTCTGCGCCTCTCGTCGCCCGACATAGGCTCTCCGTCCGGTCTTGTGTATACTCTTTGATTTCCCGACATTTTTTTCATTCCCTTCAGAGGATGTGCTATGCTTTCCTTTTCACGCTTGCACCGAGCGCACACAGTATTTCCTCGAATGACTCATATCCCCTGTCAATATGATGGATATCCGATACCTCGGTAATTCCTTTTGCTGCGAGCCCCGCAAGCACAAGCGCAGACCCTCCCCGCAAATCCGGCGAAACAACCGATGCTCCGGTCAGATACGGTACACCCTGTATTACAGCCATTCTGCCCTCGGTTTTTATGTCCGCACCCATGCGTATAAGCTCCGCAACGTGCTTAAAGCGGCTCTCGAATATGTTCTCTATTATCACGCTTGTTCCGTCGGCAACCGCCGTAAGCGCCATTATGGGCGCCTGTATATCGGTTGGAAAGCCCGGATAAGGCATGGTTGAAATTTTATGTATGCGCCTTATTCTCGGCGGAGCGGTAAGCTCAAGCTCCCGCCCCTTTATGTTGATTTCACAGCCCGCTTCCTCAAGCACGGGGAATACCGGCCCGATGTGTGCGGGTATTATATCCTTTAAAATTATCGTTCCGTGGGTCATAGCCGCGGAAAACATATAGGTTGCGGCAGCTATGCGGTCGGGTATGACCGTATGCTCGGTGCCGGAGAGGGAGTCTACTCCGGCAACGGTTATTATCCCCTCGCCCCCGCCGTGGATTCTTGCCCCGCAGCCGTTGAGGAAATCCGCAAGGTCGCTTATTTCCGGCTCTCTCGCCGCATTTATTATCGTGGTTGTACCGCGGGCGGTTGCCGCGGTGAGCATTATGTTCTCCGTAGCTCCAACGCTCGGAAACGCCAGTGTTATTTCTGTGCCCCTGAGTGCATCAGGAACAGAGCATTCGAGTCTGCCGTGCTCCTCGGCTATCTCAACACCGAACTTTTTTATTGATGATATGTGCAGGTCTATCGGACGAAGCCCTATCTCACAGCCGCCCGGCGTGGATATCTCCGCTCTGCCGCTCCTGCCTATTATGGCGCCGAGAAATATCACTGAGGAGCGCATTTCCCGCATGAGCGTATCCGGTATATCGAAGGCGTTTACTCCCGTGCTGTCCACAGTAACCGTGTGTCCCTCACGCATAACCGAGCACCCAAGATGCTCAAGAATTTTTATTGTTACATCCGTATCCGAAAGCAGAGGGCAGTTATGTATCACACTGACTCCGTCTACCAGAACGCACGCCGCCAATATCGGCAAAACGCTGTTTTTTGAGCCTTGAATCTTTATTTCTCCGCGCAGCCGCCTGCCGCCCTCGACGATGAATTTCCCCATGCTCGCACGCTCCTTCGCATAAAAGAGAGCGCAGGGCAGTATTTTGCCCCGAACGCCTCACTGCTCTCATATTATGCCGTGCGCGCATACGGTGTTACGATTTACTTTTGCTGTGCAAGCTCGGTTATGATGTCCGCAATTTTCTTCTGGGCATCGCTTACCGACAATTTTTTGGCATTTTCCCCGAGACGTGCAAGGGCGTTTGCATCCGCCAGAAGTGTCTCGACCTCGCTTATTATGCGCTCGGGTGTAAGCTCCTTTTCCTCTATTATCACCGCAGCACCGTTTTCAACAAGCGCCATTGCGTTGTGATACTGATGATTCTCCGCCACGTTCGGAGAGGGTATGAGAATCGACGCCTTACCGAGAGCCTCTATTTCCGAAAGCGAGGACGCACCCGCGCGGCCGATTACAAGATCCGCCGCAGAAAGGCATCGCGCCATATCGTCTATGTATTCCCTTATTGTGATGTCCGGATTTCCCTCCACATCAACGCCGCGTTTTTTAAGCTCGTCCGGAACCCAAAGACCGTATTGTCCGGTGGCGTGAATGTAGTGACAATCCTTTTTTTCGTGCCTTGCGGCTATAAGCTCTACAATCGCATTATTTATCGACATTGCGCCGAGACTGCCGCCCATGGAAAGGATGAGCGGACGGTTGTCAAGCTTCAGCTGTGCACGCGAAAAATCCCTGTCCGCTTCAAGCAGCTCACCGCGAACCGGAAGCCCTGTAACCACCGGAGCATTCCTGCATTCAAGATATTTTTCTGCTTGAGGAACGGTAAGCATAACGCTGTCCGCCATTTTGGCAAGAGCCTTGTTTGTGACTCCGGGGAAGGCGTTCTGCTCGTGTATTGCCGTTTTTATACCCATTTTTGCCGCTGTACGGACAACGGGACCTGTCACATAGCCTCCGAAGCCGACTACAACATCGGGCTTGAAGTCCTCAATCAGCTTTTTTGAACGCTTTGTGGCAAATGCAAGATTTTTAAGCGTACCGAGGTTTCTTTTCAGATTCTCAAGCGACGGCTTGCGCTGAAAGCCGCTCATTTTTATTGTTTTAAATGCGTAACCGGCAGCGGGTACAAGACGCGCCTCCATTTTGTCGGGCGTTCCCACAAACAGTATTTCCGTATTTTTATCCCTTGCGCGCAGCTCGCCTGCGGCGGCAAGCGCCGGGTTTATATGTCCGCCGGTTCCTCCGGCAACAAACATTATACGCATAAATTCAATCTCCCGCCTTGTTTTGTTTTACCCTTGAGCCTGTGCGCGCCGGAGCGGGCGCGTCCGCCTTGGGTAATCGTGAATATCTTGAAACACCGAGAACTATACCCATCTCAAAAAGCAGTATACACAACGAGGTACCTCCGGCGCTGAAGAACGGCAAGCTTATTCCGGTATTGGGAATGGTATCCGTAACAACCGCAATGTTCAGTGCCGCCTGCAAGCCGACCTGAAAAACTATTCCTATCGAAAGCAGCGCTCCGAAGCGGTCACGCGCCTTCATTCCTATTACTATACCGCGCCATACCAGAAGGATAAACAGAATTATTATTATTGCCGCTCCTATAAAGCCGAGCTCCTCGCATACGATTGAGAAAATAAAGTCATTTTGCGGCTCGGATACATAAAGATGCTTTTGCTTGGAGTTGCCGAGCCCTTCACCGAGGAAGCCGCCCGAGCCTATTGCATAAAGCGATTGATTTATCTGCCAGCGCTTGTCGCCGGGGGAATAATCCTTGTCGAGCCACGCCGTTATTCTCTCCCCCGCATAGTTTTCAAGCAGCTGCGGATTGAGCACGAAAATTATTATCATCAGTATGGCAAGCGTGCCTCCGATTATAAACCAGTGAGATTTAAATTCGCCCATCCACAGCATTACCACGCCTATCGCGAGGATGAGTACAGTGCCGGAAACGTGATTTTCGGCATACACAAGTCCGGCTATAAAAACTATTACGCCGCCATATATAAACAGTGAGGTGAGCGACTTGTAAACGGTAATTTTTCCGTTTGTAATCCCCTGAATTTTTTTCGCCCACTCAGATTCAACCGGAATTTTACCGACTATCTTCTTGTGGTCCTTATCCATACCCCACGCGCAGAAAAGTATAAGTGCAAGCTTTGCGACCTCGGAGGGCTGAAACGTGCCTATACCCGGAACCGGTATCCAGCGCTTGAAACCCGGAACCTGCTCAGGAACAAGAAGAACTATTCCCAGCAGCAGCACCGCAACGCCTATACCTATTACAGCGCCGATTTTTAAATACTCATACTTGATTTTTGAAATTGCGAACATTGCAACAATTCCTATAAGTGCAAACTCCAGCTGCTTGACAAAGTAAAAGGTGCTGTCGCCGTGTTCATAATAATAGGCATAGGTATAGCTTGCGGAAAACAGCATGACAAGACCTATCGTGAGCAATGTCAGCACAAGCACCAGAAAGGTTATGTCGAAGCCGCTCTCGGCAATATATTCACTTAATATTCCGCGCTTACGCGCCGGTTTCGCCTTTTCCATAACCGTTCTCCCATTTTTTCTTATTACTTTATATTTCCAAAATATACAAGTAATATTCCGGCAACACCGCCGATTGCGTTCACGAGGGTAAATATTTTTACGATTTTCTTTTCCTTCCAGCCGCACATCTCGAAATGATGATGTATGGGTGCCATTTTAAATATTCTTTTCCCGTGTGTAGCCTTGAAATATGATATCTGGATTATGTCGGACGCAAACTCTATAACATAAATTATCCCTATCGGTACGATTATCAGCGGGCAGTCAATAGCGTACGCCGCGGCGATTATCATGCCTCCGAGGAACATTGAACCGGTATCTCCCATCATAACCTTTGCAGGATTCCAGTTCCATATAAGGTATCCGGCGCAGGAGCCTGCGAGTGCGGCACACAGCATACTCACTCCGAGGTTGTTGCGAAGATATGCGACCACGAGCAGCGCAACAGCGGCGCTGACGGTAACCGAGGCGCACAGTCCGTCCACTCCGTCGGTGAAATTAACCGCATTTGTAACACAGTATATGACGAATATTCCGAAAAACCAGAAGAAAATTTTCAGGTCAACCATTCCGAAAAACGGTATGAACATATATGTTGCACCGACGCTGTAAAGCGTTCCGAGGTATACAATCGAAACAACCAGCTGTGCAAAGGTTTTCTGGACAACCGTAAGTCCGAGATTTCTCTTCTTTACCGCCTTTATAAAATCATCCGCAAAGCCTATCAGCGCAAAGGCAAACGCCATAAGTATTCCGCCGTAAAACTTGACCTTGGCGGCGGAAGCGTTGACCGCGTTGCCCGTCACTATATCGCCGCCGATAATTCTGTCGGTTATAATTACGGCTGCGCACGCAACAACGAGCGCCGCCATAAACATCAGTCCGCCCATTATCGGTGTGCCCTGCTTTTTTTCATGCCATTTAGGGCCTATATCCAGTATTGTCTGCCCGAAGCTCAGCTTATGCAGCCACGGTATTATAACGTACCCCAACAGGAACGCAACAACGAAGCCTATAACCGCCGCCATTGACCATGCAATATAAATATTCATTCCGAAACTTCAATCCTTTCCTTTATCTCCTCGGCAATATCCTCTGTTTTCATCGAACGGCTGCCCTTGAAAAGCACACAGTCCCCGTCGCGCAGCAGTTCGTATAAGGTGTTTGCAAGCTCGTGCTTATCTGTAAAAAACGACGAAAAATAGATTCCGCTTTCAAGCGCGCTTTTTACCGCCGCCTTTGTGTACTCCCCGAAGCCGAGCAGCACATCCGCACCCGCGCTTGCTGCATGTCTGCCTATGTCGGCATGTGCTTTTTCGGATATTTCCCCTAATTCGAGCATATCGCCCATCACGATTATCGCACGTCCGCTGCCCTTGAGCGAAACGAGAGTATCTATCGCCGCCCGCATCGAGTCGGGATTTGAATTATAGCAATCCTCAATAAAGGTTTTTGTGCCTACCCTGCCGACGCGCTGACGCATACCCTCGACCTTGAAATTCTTTATCGCCTTTGCCGCGTCATTCAGGCTTATACCGCAAAGACTTCCTGCTGCCGCGGCGGCGAGAGCATTGTAAACGTTATGCTTGCCGGGTACCGGCACAAAGAAATCCGCCCTTTCTTCTCCGCACACCGCAGTAAAACGCATTCCGTCATCATGGGCTGTTATATTCTCCGCCGTAAAGCTGCATTTCGGGTTGTTTATGCCGTAATAAATGATTTTTCTTGTATCCGATTCAACACCCGAAAGCATGTCGTCATCACCGTTGAGTATGAGAGGCGCGTCCTGTGCCATGCCGTCAAGTATTTCAAGCTTTGCGGCAAGTATACCCTCACGCGAGCCGAGATTGCCTATGTGTGCAACCCCGATATTGGTTATCACGGCGGCAGTCGGGGCACCCGCCAGACTCAATTTAGATATCTCCCCCGAATGGTTCATACCCATCTCAAGCACAGCCGCACTGTATGTACCGTCAAGCCCGAATATGGTTTTGGGAACCCCGATTTCGTTATTCAGATTCCCCTCGGTGCGAAGCGTTCTAAACGCGCTTGAAAGCACCGTATATATCATACCCTTTGTGGTTGTCTTTCCGACGCTGCCGGTAAGTGCAATTACGGGTATGTTAAACCGTCTTCTGTAGCCCCCTGCGATATCCAGCAAGGCCTGTGTGGTGTTTTTTACATTTATCACCGGCACATCGCAATCGACCTTTTTGTGCGCGAGCACAGCCGCCGCACCGTTTTCAACCGCTTTTTTGCAGTAATCATGTCCGTCAAAGCTTTCGCCCTCTATTGCGACAAAAAGCTCACCCGGCTCAACCGTACGGCTGTCCGTTGAAATACCGCACACCGAAAGGTCGCTGTCGGTATATGCCGAGCAGTAAGAAGCTATATCCTTTAAAGTTATTTTCTCCAAAAAGCTTCACCCAATCTCATCAATTATTTCCGATATCTTTTTACGTTCGTCAAAATCTATTTTTTCCGTACCGAGTATCTGATAGGTTTCGTGCCCTTTGCCGGCAAGCAGTACCGTGTCGCCCGTCTGAGCCTGTGTAAGCGCACATTTTATTGCGGAGGTTCTGTCTGCCATGCTGATAATCGCGGCATCCGTCTCGTCTATTCCGGACATTATTTCGCGTATTATTTCAAGCGGCGCCTCCGTGCGCGGATTGTCCGAGGTGATTATAACCATATCCGAAAGCTCCGAGGCTATACGCCCCATAACGGGCCGCTTTGTTCTGTCCCTGTCGCCTCCGCAGCCGAAAACCGTAATAAGCTTGCCGGTTTTAAAGCCGTTTATCGCGGTGAGCACCTTTTCCAGTCCGTCGGGGGTATGTGCGTAGTCGATGATAACCGTAAAATCTCTTCCGGTTTCAACGACCTCCATTCTCCCCTTTATGCCGTGGGTACGCTTTACCGCCTCAAGCACGTCATGAAAATCCTCACCGAGTTGTATGGCGCATACCGCGGCGCCCATTGAATTATATACGGAAAACATACCCGGAACACAACAGCTTACTCTGCCTATATCCTCACTGCAAACAAGCTCATATTCCGCGCAGTCTCTTTTCAGACGCACATTTTTCGCCGTATAATCGGATTCGTCCGTGTTCACCGAGAACGAAACCGTCCGGCAGTCAAGTCCGTCTGTCATGCGTCCGGCGGAGGCATCGTCAAGATTCACTATCGCAATATCCGTCTGCTCGAAAAGCCGGCGTTTTGCAAGAAAATAGTTTTCCGCTGTTTTATGATAATCAAGATGGTCCTGCTCAAGATTTGTAAATACAGCCGCCTCAAAACGGCATCCGTCCACGCGATGCTGGTCAAGAGCCTGCGAGGAGACTTCCATAATACAAAACTCACAGCCCTGCGCCACCATCTCGGCAAACATATTGTTAAGGGTGTACGGCTCGGGTGTGGTGAGTCCCGAGGGATAGTCCCGCTCCCCCGCCATGTTCTTCACCGTACCCATAAGGCCGCACCTGTGTCCGAGATTTTCAAGGATTTCCTTGAGAAAGAATGCGGTGCTGGTTTTACCGTTCGTGCCGGTTATGCCTATCAGACGCAGCTTTTTTGACGGGTTTCCGAAGAATTCCGCACACATGAGTGCGTAAGCCGAGCGCACATTCTCCACTATGACCGTGTTGCTTTCACCCGTATCGCTTTCTGCGACTATCGCCGCAGCGCCCATTTCAAATGCACGTCTTGCAAAATTGCTTCCGTCAAATTTCGCTCCGCGTATGCATACAAAAACCCAGCCTGGTTTTACGTCATCAGATTTATCCGTAACTCCGAGAATTTCACGGTCCGTATATTTATTAAGCACCTGCGTTCCTTTTAAAAGCTCAGATAACCTCATGATGTCACCTCTGTAAAATTAATCTGCTACCCCCGTATCCGTTTTAAAATAGACGGTTATTGTACTTCCGAGCTCTGCGAGCGTCCCCGCCTCCACACTCTGACGATAGGATATTACCTCTCCGCTGTTTTGGGATATACCCGTAATTTTTACATTAAAGCCCGAATTTGCCGCCTGGGCGTTTGCCTGTGAAACCGAAAGTCCCGTAAGCACCGGAACCGCTCCGGAGGTTGAAAGCCCCTCGGATTCGGTGTAAGCGACTATTACGCCGTTTTTCGGAAGTGTCTGTCCCTGTGCCGGAGTCTGGCTCACCACCATATTGCCGTCGCCCACTATTCTTGCGGTGAAGCCCTGGTTGGACAGCATCGACTTCGCCTCCGCCACCGTGCTGCCGACTATATTCGGAGCGGTTGCGTTCAGCTTTGAAAGCTCCTCCTGTGTATATCTCGGCTCCACATTGAGATATATCAGTGACTGCTCTAATACGCTGCCGGCTATGGGAGCGGCTATACCGCCGCCGCTGTGAACAGCACCCTGCGGCTCGTCAATTATTATGAGTATCGCTATTTTCGGGTCATCAGCCGGAGCAAAGCCGCTGAAGGAGGCTATAAACTGGCCGTCCGAGGTAAGCTTTTCCGAGGTTCCCGTCTTACCTGCGACTCTGTATCCCGCAACATAGGCGTTCTTACCGGTTCCGCCCTTGACAACCTCCTCCATAAGCGAGGCTGTTGTCTGAGCGGTCTTCTCCGATATAACCTGACGCCTAACTGTCGGCTCATGAGTATAAACGGTGTTTCCGCTCTGGTCGAGCATTGACGAAACGAGATACGGCTCCATGAGCTTGCCGCCGTTCGCTATTGAACCGACAGCAGTTATCATCTGTATCGGACTTATCTGGAAGGTCTGACCGAACGCACAGCTCGACAGCTCCGCTATTCCGAGGCGCGCCTGAGTGTAATAAGTCACATTGGCGGCGGGAACAGCCTCTCCGGGAAGGTCTATATTTGTAGGCTCGGTAAAGCCGGTTGCCTCGAAATATTTAAAGAATTTTTCAGAGCCGAGCTTCTGTCCCACCGTTATGAAGTACGGGTTACAGGAGTTTTTAAGCCCCATCTTCAAGTCCTGCGAGCCGTGTCCGGTGAGTCTGCTGCAATGGATTATGTTCGGTCCGACCTTGATTCCGCCTGTGCAGCTGTAAGTGAAGCTCTCATCTATTACGCCTTCCTCAAGAGCGGCAGCCATGGTTATAACCTTGAAAACCGAGCCGGGCTCATAGGTGTCGCTTATTGCGCAGTTTCGCCACTGTCTGAACTGCATATTGGTGGCAAGATTTGTCTTTTCCGTGTCATCTGCGGCAGCCTCGGACTGCTGCTGAAGCTCAAGGGAAAGCCGCTCGTTGTATATTTTAAACGGCTCGTTGAGGTCATAATCCGGCTTTGAGGACATTGCAAGCACCGCGCCGGTTTCAACGTCTGTGATTATTCCGTACGCCCCCGTTGCGTCGTTGTCGATGAGTGCCTGCTCAAGAGCTTTTTCAAGATAATACTGTATGGTTTCATCGATGGTGAGCACAAGGCTGGTTCCCTGCTGGGCATCGTAGGTGGTTTCATACTCATTCGGAAGCGCGCCGGCAAGCGCGTTCTTTGCCGAAATTATTCTTCCGGGGATGCCGGTAAGAGAATCGTTGTATTTAAGCTCAAGTCCGTAACGCCCGACTCCGTCGTTACCGGTGAAGCCTATAACCGAGGACGCAAAGCTGCTGTAGGGATAATAGCGCTTTGTGTCGGGGTCTATGCATACTACTCCGTAAAGATTGTTTTCCTTGATAAAGGCGCTTATCTGCTCCTTTTGCACCGTTTCGACCTGACCCTTTATCTTCTCGTAGCTGTATTTTACGTTCTCTGTCTTTTTCCTTACTGTTTCCTCTGAGACACCGAGTATTGACGTAAGTCCGCTTATCACAGCTTCCTTCTGGGTATCGTTCTTGATTTTTGACGGGTTTATATATATCAGCCATGCTCCGGCGCTCTGCGCTATTATTTTTCCGTTTGAATCGTATATCGTTCCTCTGTCGGCACTGATAACGGTATCACTCAGCTGCTGCTCCTGGGCGCGCTGCTGATATTCATCGCCGTGAAGAAGCTGTATTCTAAATAGCGAAACAAGCCCCGCGCCAAAGCCCACTATAAAAAGAAGTGCTGCGGCGATGAGCGAACGCTGTGCAAGTTTTCTTGATGGAGCAGCCATGATATTTTGTCCTTTCCCGGCTCAAAAAAGCGGTTTTTGCCGCATTTTGTCTTATGCCTTAAAAATCAAGGCGACGAGAGTCAAGTATTCTTAACTCTCGTTCCTTAATAGATATTTTTATGTTAAAAAATATATGCCAGCTTTTCCTTTATTTTTGCGAAGAATGAAGCATTTTGAAGTTTTTTTCCGCCGGAGAGAACAACCTCGTCACCCTCGGAGAGGTCAATATAGGTTATCTGATAATTCTCCGCCTTCACCATTCCGAGCGTATCCTCGGCGTAGCTCTCGACCTTATCCATGGAAACCTTTGATGAAAGCTCCATACTCAGCCTGACATTTTCGCTTTGTATCGCGGTGATGTTCTTCTGAAGGCGTGTTATCTCGCGCTGTGCCTCGTCCGCCTGGACTCTCGTATAGATTATCGCCGCAACAAAGGTGAGCATGCAAAGCGACACCGAGAGCACCTTTAGCATCCTGCGTCTGTATATTGCCGCCTCCTGACGGGTTTGCCGGTGTGACTGCGGCTTCTTTTTCACCTGCCGCAAAGGCGGAGACGCGGCGGGCTGCTTTCCGGGTACAGCCGCCGTACTCGTTACGGTCTGAGGTTCAAACAGCGAGAGGTCGTATGCCTCTGTTCCGATGTATGACTCCATATTTCTTTCCCCTTTTTGTTATGCGGAGCTGAAAATCCGCTCTTATAATCTCTTTACGGTGCGAAGCTTTGCGCTTCGGCTGCGGTTGTTTTCTCCGAGCTCGCGTTCATCTGCGGTAAAGGTTTTTCCCTGCTTGCCCGCCGGCGTTTTACCGCACACGCAAATCGGGAAATCCGGAGGACACGTGCATCCCGTGCAGAAGGATGAAAATGCCCGTTTTACTATTCTGTCCTCAAGTGAATGAAAGCTGATTACGGCAAGTATGCCGCCTGTGTTGAGTGAGAAGAACATATCCTTGAGCGCTCCGGGAAGCATATCAAGCTCACCGTTAACCGCTATTCGCAGAGCCTGAAAGGTCTTTCGCGCCGGATGCCCCTCGCGTCTTACCGCTGCCGGCACTGACGCCTTTATGATTTCGGCAAGCTCCAAGGTGGTCTCCAGGGGCTTGTCCTGTCTTGCCTTAACTATATTTCTTGCTATACTTCTGGAAAATTTCTCTTCGCCGTATTCAAAAATGATACGTGCAAGCTCCGCTTCCGGTAAGGTGTTCACGAACTGCGCCGCCGTTATACCCTCGCGGCTCATCCTCATATCGAGAGGCGCATCGCTGTGGAACGAAAAACCGCGCTCAGGTGTATCAAGCTGATGCGAGCTCACTCCGAGGTCCGCAAGAATCCCGTCAACACCGTCTGACTTCAAGTCGCACAATATATTTTTTATTTCCGAAAAATTTCTGTGAATAACCGCAACTCTGCTGTCGGATGAAAAACGGTTTTTGAGCACCTCAACAGCATCCGGGTCCCTGTCAACACATATAAGAGAGCCGTTCGCGCCGAGTTTTTCAAGTATTGCGGAGGAATGTCCGCCTCCGCCCGCCGTAACGTCAACATAAATGCCGTCCGGCTTTATTGAAAGAGCGGAAACAGTCTCCTTGAGAAGCACCGGTGTGTGCGAAAAGTCCACGCTGTCCGCTCCCCTCTTTTAATAATGTATGCCCACCGCCGTATCGCTGCCGGAGCATTCCTTTTCCGCCTCTGCGAGAGCCTGCTCCCACTTGGCGGCATCCCATATTTCTATGCGGTGCCCAGAACCGAAGATTACGACCTCCCGTTCAAGCCCCGCGTATTCGCAAAGCTTCTGACCGATAGTGATACGCCCCTGCTTGTCCGGTTCAACGCGCATAGCGCCGACAAGCGCAAAGCGCTGCCTCTGACGCGCCGCCTCCGAGGGCGGAAGATTATGAAGCTCCTCACAGATTTCCTCCCAGCGCTCATTGGTGTATGCATAAATACACTTGTAAGAGTCGGGCGATTTGCACAGCATAAAGGATTCGCCGAGGTCATCCCTGAATTGTGCCGGGATGAACAGGCGTTTTTTCTGGTCAATATTATGTTGGAAATCACCGTAGAAGGACATTTTGCGGCTCTCCATTCACCTTTTTGTGGGAATTTGCTCTTTTTTGATGCTTTTTCCACCACTATTGCTCATATTATAACCGCTCACACATGAAATTGCAATAGTTTTTTTATATTTTTCAGACAAATCATAAAAGAAAAAACGCAAGGTGCGAATTCACCCTGCGTTTCATGGTTTTATTATTCGTGTGCGGCGCACAAAATAAAAGCCGCACGAACCCAAGTCCGTGCGGCAATATTATTTCGTTAAAGCTTACAGCTCCGCAAAATATTTGATGGTTCTGACCATCTGGCTGGTGTAGGAGTTCTCGTTGTCATACCACGAAACCACCTGTACCTCGTACAGACCGTCTGCAATCTTCGCAACCATTGTCTGAGTTGAATCGAAAAGCGAGCCGTATCTGATGCCGATGATGTCGGAGGAAACTATCTGGTCCTCATTGTAGCCGAAGGATTCGCTTGCAGCAGCCTTCATGGCGGCATTTATGCCTTCCTTGGTTACGTCGTCGCCCTTGACAACAGCGGTAAGAAGTGTGGTTGAGCCTGTCGGTACGGGAACGCGCTGTGCGGAACCGATAAGCTTGCCGTTAAGCTCGGGGATAACAAGGCCGATTGCCTTTGCAGCACCCGTTGAGTTGGGAACGATGTTGACAGCAGCCGCTCTGGCTCTTCTGAGGTCACCCTTTCTGTGGGGGCCGTCAAGAACCATCTGGTCGCCGGTGTATGCATGGATTGTAGCCATGATACCGCTCTGGATGGGAGCGTAATCGTTAAGAGCCTTTGCCATGGGAGCAAGGCAGTTGGTGGTGCAGGAAGCAGCTGAGATGATGGTATCGGAAGCTTTAAGAGTCTTCTCGTTAACGCTGAAAACGATGGTGGGAAGGTCATTGCCTGCGGGAGCGGAGATGACAACCTTCTTTGCGCCTGCATCTATATGAGCCTGGCTCTTTTCCTTCGAGCAATAGAAGCCTGTGCACTCGAGAACGACATCTACGCCGATTTTGCCCCAGGGAAGGTCGGCTGCGTTCTTCTCTGCATAGATTATGATTTTCTTGCCGTCAACCGTGATTGAGCCCTCGCCCGCCTCTACGGTGTGGCCGTCATATCTGCCCTGTGCGGAGTCATACTTAAGAAGATGTGCAAGCATTGCAGCGTCCGTAAGGTCGTTGATTGCGACAATTTCGTAACCCTCTGCGCCGAACATCTGGCGGAACGCAAGACGGCCTATTCTGCCGAATCCGTTAATTGCAACTTTTACTGACATGATTTTGTCCTCCTGATTTTTATTGTATTCTTGCTTTGCCGTTATATTTTACCTCTATTGCCGTAATTATGCAAGAACTTTGTTATAATTTTAACCGACTTTTACAAACTTTTGGCATTTTGACATATTTTTTGAAGTTTCACGCGAAAAATGCGTATAATATTTCCAAAAGCCGTCAGTTGACAACGTTCTGCACTTCTCCGGCGATAAAAGCTCTTACATTTGACACGAATATATTCATAAGCCTCTCGCGCGTTTCAAAGCCCGCCCACGCTATATGAGGAGTAAGAATACAGTTTTTCGCCGTAAGCAGCGGGTTTTCCACCGTGGGCGGCTCAATTGACAACACATCCGCCGCCGCACCTGCAATTTGTCCGGAATTCAACGCATCCGCAAGTGCTGCCTCGTTTACGACGCCTCCCCTTGAGGTATTTATCACAAACGCCGAAGGCTTCATTTTTGAGATGAAATCGCGGTTAAGCATACCCGTGGTCTCCCTGGTCAGCGGGCAATGAAGTGTTATAAAGTCCGAGCTGCTTATAACTGTATCTCTGTCGGTAAACTCCACTCCGGGAGCGTCCGGCTTTGCACCGGACGGGGTGAAGCAAAGCACACGCATATCCATAGCCAGCGCAATTCTTGAGACAGCCCTGCCTATTTTGCCGAAGCCGATTATTCCCAGCGTCTTTCCACTGACCTCTGTAAGCGGAGCCTTCCAGTAACAGAAATCCAGACATCTGCACCACTCGCCGTTCTTTACGGACTCATCATGCAGCGCCACGCGATTGCAAAACTCCAGAATATATGCAAAAACCAGCTGCGCTACGGCGTTAGTGGAATATGACGGAATATTTGAAACCGGTATTCCTCTCTCCCTCGCACAAGCACAGTCAACTATGTTATAGCCGGTTGAGAGCAGCGCTATGAATTTTACATCCGGCAGCTGTTCAAGCACCTCGCGTGTAATGGGTGTCTTATTTGTGACAACTATATCCGCCCCGGCGGCACGTTCAACGGCCAGCTCCGGAGGCGTACGGCTGTATACAGTCACATCGCACAGCTGCTCAAGCTCCTTCCAGCTTAAATCTCCGGGATTTTCCGCGTGAGCGTCCAGAATTACCGCCTTATATCTGCGATTTTCCATATCTGAGCCTTCCCTTCCGTGTTGTTTGCGAGCATTGTCGGTATGATGACAAAGGCTTTTTTAGCTGTTTTTCCATTCTTCCGAGGCCGGTTTTTGTTATTTTACCATATAGTTCAAAGTTTTTCCACATAAATGTAAAATATTTTCAAGTTTTATTTGACCGCGCCGCTTATATGGTATAAAATAGGAGTGTTATTGCAACGGAACACTCTCCCAATGTGAGGTGAATCTTATTGGCAGACGCCGCAGAGCTTAACAGGATACACAGAAGATATAAAATCCTGAATACGATATCCATAATTATGCTGTCCGCGGCGGCGGCACTCTTTATCTGGACGCTTATTGCAAAGATAGACATTATCCGAATACGCTATGAGGACCTTCAGGCAACACTGCTTGAATTCGAGGTGTTCATCACCTCCCTTCCGCGCAAATGGCTTGTCATACTTGCCATACTGCTCGTGTTTGCGCTCAAGTGCTTTGTCCCGATAATTCCGCTCTCCGCCATGTTTATAATGTCCGGCATGGTTTTCAAGGTTCAATACGCAACACTTATAAATATAGCCGGCTTCATATTACTCATGTCCATACGCTATGCCTGGGGCTGCAAGGTCGGTTCCGGTCAGGCGGGACGTTTGCTGAAAAAAAGCGAGCTGCTCACCGAGCTGCTGAAGCTTGAGGAAAACGGAAACGGAGTCATGCTTTTTTTGTTCAGGCTCATACCGGTAATTCCGGTAAACACCGTCAGCCAGCTCTACGGCTCGCTCAATTTCAACTACGAAAAATATCTGCTTATTTCTCTGCTCGGCTTTGCTCCGAGGATTATTTCATACAGCGTTATCGGCCGCCACGTCTACGACCCGTTTTCGGTAGGCTTCCTGCTCCCGATAATCATACTCCTGCTCATTTCCGGAATAGCCTTGCTTATCTTCAATATAATGCTTAAGAGCCTTAATTTGACCGAGAACAGCAAAAGAAGGGAAGAAAAAAATGGATAATCTTTACACTGTAAGAGAAAAAATCTCTATGGGGGCTTTCGATGACCGTCTTGAGCGCGTCTACGAAAGCAAGGCTGAGGTGCTCAGCCAGCGGGACCGATATATAGCGCTTGTTGACGATTTCGAGGAAATATTCGGCGCCCGCGACGGAATAAGATTTTTTTCCGCTCCCGGAAGAACCGAAATCGGCGGAAACCATACCGACCACAACCACGGCTGTGTGCTTGCGGCAAGCATAAACCTTGACGCAATCGCTGCCGCGGTACCGTCCGCGGGGACAAATAAAATACGCGTAAAATCCGCAGGCTACAATATGGATGTTGTGGACCTCAACGAGCTTACGCCGCAAAAAAGCGAGGAGGGAACCTCCGCGGCGCTGATACGGGGTATTTGCGCGCGCTTCAAGCAACTCGGCTATAACATAGGCGGCTTTGATGCAGCAACCGTTTCAAGAGTGCTTTCCGGCTCCGGGCTTTCGTCCTCAGCGGCATTCGAGGTACTTATCAGCACTATTCTCAACCACATGTTCAACGACGGAAAAATCTCCGCTGTTGAAATTGCAAAAATTTCCCAATATGCCGAAAACAAGTTCTTCAACAAGCCCTGCGGACTTATGGACCAAACCGCCTGCTCGGTGGGAGGCTTTGTAAAAATAGACTTTCAGGACACCGAAAATCCTGTGATAGAATCCGTGAATTTTGATTTCTCCCACAGCGGACACGTCCTGTGCATAATAGACACAGGCGGAAGCCACTCCGACCTCACCGATGAATACGCAGCCATTCGCAAGGACATGTGCTCGGTCGCTCAGGCTCTCGGAGGAGAGACTCTGCGTGACATCTCAAAAGAAAAATTTGATGATAATTTTGTTAAGCTGCGCCTGCTGCTCGGAGACCGCGCACTGCTGCGTTCGATGCACTTCTTTAAAGAAAATGAGCGTGTAGCGCTTGAGGCTCAGGCTCTTGAAAAGAATGACTTCAGTGCATTCAAAAAGCTTGTTATAGAGAGCGGACGCTCATCCTACATGTATAACCAAAACGTTTACGCCAAGGGAGCAACTGCCGAGCAGCCCGTAGCGGTTGCGCTTGCAATGAGTGAGACAATGCTCGCAGGCAAAGGCGCATGGCGCGTACACGGGGGCGGCTTCGCAGGAACAATTCAGGTATTCCTTCCCAAGGACATGCTCGGAAAATACATCAAGGCGATGCAAGGTGTTTTCGGCAAAAAGAGCTGCTACGTGCTCTCTGTAAGACGCACCGGCGGAGCGGAGATATAAACTTACGCATAAAAGTCTCCCTTCACGGGGAGACTTTTAAATTGAACTGAAAAATAATCGGGAGTAATAATATATGAACATATCCGAAATTCTCAGTAAACTGACCTCGGCAAGCGGCGTCTCCGGATGCGAATCGGAGGCGGCGGCGGTATGTGCCGAAATGCTTGCACAATTCGCAAAGGTAAGCATCTCGCCTCTCGGAAGCGTAGTGGGCGAAGCCGGGTGCGGCGATACGCACATACTGCTTGATGCCCACCTTGACCAGATAGGTCTTATTGTCACCGGAATCGACAAGACCGGATTTCTGCGCGTTGCAAAATGCGGCGGAGCCGACGCGAGAGTGCTCGCCGGACACGAGGTTACGGTACACGGCAGAGAAAAGCTTTTCGGTGTGGTGTGCTCAACACCTCCGCATCTCACAAAGCCCGAGGACAAAAACAAGGCCGTCGCCTTTGACAAGCTCGGTGTTGATATCGGGCTGTCCTTTGAACAGGCGTCAAAGCTTGTGTCCCCGGGTGACAGAATAACTCTGAACGGCAAATTCACTCCCTTGCTCGGAACGAGGGTATGCTCACCTGCGCTTGACGACAGGGCGGGTATAGCTGTAATTCTGCGTGCACTTGATATTCTCTCCGGCAAGGAGCATCACTGCCATATAACCGCGCTCTTCTCCGTACAGGAGGAGGTTTCCGGCGGCGGAGCATCCACCTCGGCGTTTTCATCGCGTCCGGACGAGGCGATTGCGGTTGACGTAAGCTTTGCGCTTGCACCCGATTGTCCTCCCGAAAAATGCGGAAGGCTCGGCGAAGGTGTAATGATAGGCTGCTCTCCGTGTCTTGACTCACACATGAGAACAGTTCTGCAGGAAATATGCGCGTCAAAAGCCATCCCCTCACAGACAGAGGTTATGGGCGGACGCACAGGCACAAATGCCGACGATATTTCTCTGTGCGCCGGTGGCATACGCACATCACTGCTTTCAATACCGCTGCGGAACATGCACACGGGTGCGGAAATAGCAGATACAGTTGACCTTGAAGCCGCCGCGCAGCTGATTGCGGAATATATTCTTTCAAAGGGAGGCGTGGAAAATGCTTGAGACGCTTAAAGCTCTGTGCTCGCTTGAGGGCATATCCGGAAACGAGGGCAAGGTGCGCGAGTATATAATTTCACGCATAGACGGAAAAGCCGAGTACTCGGTTGACCCGCTCGGTAACCTCATAGTGTTTAAAAAAGGTAAAAAAGCTTCTAAAAACAAGGTTATGCTTGACGCTCATACCGATGAAGTGGGGCTTATAATAACCTGCGTAACCGATGACGGACTTCTGAAATTCGACACCGTAGGCGGAATAAATCCATCGGTGCTGCTCGGACGCGCAGTCAGGGTCGGCAGCGGCGAAGCGGGCGGTGTAATCGGAGTAAAGCCCGTGCATCTGCTCAAGGAGAGCGAGGAAAACACCCTTCCGGAAATAAGCGATATGTATATAGATATCGGCGCCGCCGACAAGGCCGACGCGCTCAGACATGTATCCGCCGGAGATATCGCGTTTTTCGATTCCGAGCTTATCGAATTCGGAGATTCTAAAATAAAGGCGCGCGCACTCGATGACCGCGTGGGCTGCGCCGTTATGATAAAGCTTATAGAAAGCGACCTTGAATACGATGCATGGTTCTCCTTCTCCTCCCAGGAGGAGGTCGGAACACGCGGAGCGACAGCCGCTGCGTTTACAATTGCTCCCGATTATGCAATCGTGCTTGAAACCACCACCGCGGCGGATATAATCGATGTGCCCGCGGAAAGCCGCGTATGCCTTCTCGGCAACGGTCCGGCGGTATCGTTTATGGACAGAAGCACGGTATATGACAAAGAGCTTTTCAACACGGCATTCAGAGTTGCCGCCGAAAACGGAATAAAATGCCAGCCCAAGACCATGGTTGCCGGAGGCAACGATGCGGGAGCCATACACAAAAGCCGGGGCGGAGTGAAAACCGTAACGCTTTCGACTCCGTGCAGATATCTCCACTCTCCCTCATGCGTGATTGATTTCAATGATGCCGAGGATACTCTGCGTCTGGCAGGCGCACTTCTGACGGAGCTTTGCAATGCTTAAGCTGATGACGGATTCCGACGCATGTGAGCTTTCACGCTTTTGCCGTGAAAATCCGTTCGGACTTGCGGTTTGTTCTGCCGCAAGGCTTTACGGTACCGACTGCTCCTTTTGCAACGTCTGGCTCGAGTACCGTAACGAAAGCATTGTAAGTGCCGTGCTCAAGCTCGACACAGCAATCACACTGCATTTGAGCAACAGCTCGGACACGGACGAAGTGCTCGAATTCACACGCGCCGTTGGATTCACCTCGCTCGCATGGGATGACAGGTTCACAGCCCTCCTCGGAATTACTCCGGACAGCCGTGAGGATATCCTTTGCCTTGAGCGTTTTAAATCTCCGCTTGCGGGCAACAAGCCCGAAATACGCATTTGCAGCCGGGAGGCAGATTTTCGTGACGCGTTCGCTCTGATGTTCGAGGGTGAACGGAGCACCCGCTTTGACACATGGTACACCGATGCCGCTGCCCGCATGAATTCGGGAAGCGGAGCACTTGAGTCAATATATATTGACGGCAAGATTGTCTGCGTCGCGGCAGTAAGCGCCGAAAGCGAGGATGCGGCAATGCTTTCCGGAATACATACAAAAGAAGAATATCGCGGCAACGGTCTTGCATCGGCTCTGGTGCTTGACCTCGCCGAAAAGCTACCGAATAAAAAAATTTATGTCTGCACTGCCTCGCCGGATATAAACGGCTTTTACGAGCGTCTGGGCTTCTCGGTATGCTCGCGGCGCGCACAGTGCACACAATAAGCAAAAATATCAGAAAGGTAAGATACCGGGGCATGAAAGGTCTTCTTGAATTCCCCCCCTGTATCCACGGCAATTAAAAATGGATTTTTTCAACATTGACAAAAGTATATTGAAGCTCTCGGAAAGAGTTACTAAGGAGCTTTCCGGCACCTTTGCACGCATTGACAAGATAACGGAATTCAATCAGCACAAGGTGCTTGCGGCATTTATAAAAAACAAGGTAAGCGAGCAGATGTTTTCCGCCTCCACCGGCTACGGCTACGGCGACCGCGGCAGAGAGACACTCGACAGGGTGCTCGCGGATGCTCTCGGGGCACAGGATGCGATAATACGTCACTCCTTCACCTGCGGAACCCACACGCTTTCGGTAATGCTCTTCGGAGTGCTGCGCCCCGGCGACACCCTGCTGTGCGTAACCGGCACGCCCTACGACACGATACACTCGGTAATCGGTCTTCGCGGCGAGGGGCAGGGCTCACTGAAGGATTTCGGAATAAATTACAGGCAGGTTGAGCTCGATGCCGAAGGGCACCCCGATTTTGAAGCAATACGCGAGGCGCTTTTGTCGGACAAAACAATTAAGGCTGTATACATTCAGCGTTCGAGAGGCTATGCTCTGCGCGACTCGCTTTCGGTTGAAACAATAGGCGGCATCTGCGATGTTGTCAAGCAGACGAGCGACGCGCTTGTGCTTGTTGATAACTGCTACGGTGAGTTCGCGGAAAAGCAGGAGCCGCTTGCCGTCGGCGCGGATTTAATCGCAGGCTCTCTGATAAAAAATGCCGGAGGCGGCATAGCCCCGAGCGGAGGCTACATAGCCGGACGCAGGGATTTAGTCGAGCTGTGCTCCTACCGTATGACCACCCCCGGACTCGGCAGAGAGGTCGGCGCAACCCTCGGCCATTCGCGCGAGCTTTTCATGGGTCTTTTCAACGCACCTCATGTTGTCGGCGAGGCGATGAAAACCGCCTGCTTTGCCGCCGGACTTTTCAGTGCGTTCGGATATGATGTAACACCTAAGCCCGACGAGGTACGCCACGATATAATTCAAACCCTTTGTTTGCGCGACAGTGAAACCCTCTGTGCGTTTTGCAGAGGTCTTCAGAAGGGTGCTCCCGTGGATTCATTTGTAGTTCCCGAGGCATGGGATATGCCCGGCTACGACAGCAAGGTTATAATGTCGGCGGGGGCGTTCACGCTCGGCTCCTCCATAGAGCTTTCGGCGGATGCTCCGCTGCGCGAGCCGTACGCGGTATGGCTTCAGGGCGGACTTAATTTCCACAGCGCCAAGCTCAACATAATGCTTGCCGCCGAGGAAGTAAGGCAAACACTTGCGATATAAAAAAATGCGCTCCGCTCAAAAGCGAAGCGCATTTTTAAACTGTTGTTTTCGTCAGCTGACGTGCTTCTTACCGGAGGCTATCCAATAATACGCCGGCACAATCAGGAACAGCACCCAGTAGGGATGCCACAGTCCCCCGCCGAAGCCGAGGCAAAGATACACAAAGGCCGCAATAAATATTACGGGTATACGCATACGAAACGAACGCATACTTTTAGCGGAGCACGCGAAAGCGAAGCCGTAATAAACAGGCACACTTACGAACAGCACCCAGCCCGGATGCCACAGCTTTTTGTAGTAGCCGAGCAAAACAAATACTGCCGCAACAATAATTATATACGGAAACTTTTTCAAAAACAATGCCGCTTTCGGAAACACTGCCGGAGCGGACTTCTTTTTGTTGAGACGTTCGCGTCTGAGCGTTTTTTTCTCACCCGGTGAAGGCCTCTCCTCCCGCTCCTCGATTTGAGGTGTATCCGTATCAGACCGAAGAGCCTCCGTATCCGCAGGAGCTTTTACTGCCTGTGAAGCCTCCGCCTGCTCCGGCGCACCCGGATTCAAAAGCGCATCAAGAGTCATTCCGTAAAGGGAGGCGAGTGCAATGAGATTGTCGGTGTCCGGAGAGGACTCCGCGCGCTCCCATTTTGAAATCGCCTGTCTGCTCAAGCCCAGCTTTTCGGCAAGCGTCTCCTGCGAATATCCGTTTTTCTTTCTCAATTCAACAAGCCTTGCGGCGGTTATAAAATCCATAATTCCACTCCGTTTCCTTTTTTCATTTTACTACACATCCGGGCGTTGTTTATTACAAAACAGCATCAAAACGCCCGGTTGCGGGCAAAATGCAACCGAAGTTGTCACTTGTTACCCGTTTTGCAAACTAAAATCGGTGGCTGCAAACGGCAAAATTTGCTATTGTAGCAGTGCGGACAGAGAAATCCGCCCACACTATAACGAGGAGAATACAGACATGAAAATTACAAAAACCACCCACTTCGGAATACAGAGAAAAATCGTTGCAAATATGACAAGCGAATCCTGGAAAAACATCCCTCACGTAACATATATGTATGAGCCGGACGTAACGGACTTCTTTGAGGAGTACAAACGCCTTAACGCAGGAAGATGCAAGGATGAGAAAATCACACTCAACACACTCATGCTCAAGGTCATAGCCGAGGGACTTAAAAAGGCGCCGGATATGAACGCACACATACAGTACAACGGCAAGCTCGTGCGCGGAAAAATCGAAGCCTTCGAGGACATCAATATATCCATGCCCACCATACTCCCGAGCGGAGAAATGATGACAATAAATCTCAGAAATTTTGACAATAAAAGCCTTGATGAAATGACAGAATATATTGCCGATGTAAACCGCCGCATACGCAACACCGACCTCAATGAGGCGATGTTCGGCGTGTCTATGAACGACACTCTCAAGGGTCTGAAGCAGGGTAAAATTCTTCAGGCCATCCGACGCCTTATAGGCTCAAAAACCGGAAGCCACAGGGTAAAAAGCATGAGTGCAAAGCAGCGCAAGGAATATGAAAAAATTCCCGAATGCGACCGCCTTACCCACAGGGACCTTGAGCAGGGCACGGTGACGGTTTCAAATATCGGCTCAACCTATCTCGGACAGCGCGGCGCAACCTCGTTGCTTGAAATTGTTCCGCCGCAGGTGTGCGCGTTCGCAGTCGGTGCCATACAGGACAAGGCAATAGTGATAACAAAGGAGAACGGCGAAAAGAGCGTCGAAGCGCGCAAGGTGCTGCCGCTGTGCATAGCCTTTGACCACAGGGCGCTCGACTTCGGTGAAATTGTCCCGTTCATGAAGCATCTCGACGGTATTTTTGAAGAGCCCGAAATTATCCGAAGCTGGATTTCCGGCAGCGAAAACAAGCAGACAAAGCTACTCCATCTTGCATAAAGCATACCGAAAAAAAAGAGCTGTTGCACCGAAGCGCAACAGCTCTTTTATTTTGTTGATTACTGCTCTACCTTGTAGACGCTGACCTTTTTGCGGTCTCTGCCAAGGCGCTCAAATCTGACAGTTCCGTCCTCAAGTGCAAAGAGAGTATCGTCCTTGCCCTTGCCAACGTTTGTGCCGGGATGAATGTGGGTGCCTCTCTGCTTTACAAGGATGCTGCCTGCGAGAACTGCCTGACCGTCCGCACGCTTAACACCGAGTCTCTTGGATTCGGAATCACGGCCGTTACGGGTGGAGCCCATTCCCTTTTTATGAGCGAAAAGCTGAATGTTTATTTTAAGCATTGTTAGTTACACCTCCGTTTTTGTACTGAAACGTTCTTCGGATACTGCTGCTGAAGCTGTTCAATATGAAGAAGCAGCCCGCCGAGTATCCCCTGTGCCTTTTCGGTATCATCCGCATTGATTCTCAGCGACAGATACGCTTCGTCGCATCTGACCTGCGCGTCAATGCCGAGAACATCCGTTACGGTGTTCGCCGCCATATATACCGCAGAGGAAACCGCCGCGCAAACTATGTCGTTGCCCGCGTCTCCGGCATTTGCGTGCCCGAGCGATGAAAAACCGCTCAGCGCTCCGCTGTCAAGCGAATAAAAAGTGACCTCAATCATGATTACGCATTGATGGCTGAGATTTCAACCTTAGTGTAGGGCTGTCTGTGACCCATCTTGCGCTTCTCATTCTTCTTTGATTTGTAGGTGAAGACAACTATCTTCTTGGCCTTGCCGTTTTTGATTGCCTTTGCGGTTACGGTTGCGCCCTTTACATAAGGTGCTCCGACGTTGATTCCGTCGTCCGTTCCGACTGCAACAACCTTATCAAAGGTTATTGTGCTGTCCTGCTCGACTTCAAGCTTCTCGATGAATACGGTATCGCCCGCTTCAACCTTGTACTGCTTGCCGCCGGTTTCGATGATTGCGTACATCAGTTTGTTCTACCTGCCTTTATTTACAGTCTCGCTACTTAGGGCGCGAAGCGCATGCTCCGTCTTGTAGGCATAGCAATGCCTGCCTTGAATATGCGGCAACGATGATTGTAACACAGCCGGGGGATGAAGTCAAGAGTTTTTTGCGGAACGATTTCCCTTTTTATTTTGTTGCGCTCATGTTGACAGCGCTTTAAACAGATGTTAATATATATCACGGTGCTTTGAAAGGGGAAATACGCAAATGTACAGACGGTTTTTAAAGAGATTTTTCGACATAGCACTGTCTTTTGTCGGAATCATATTGCTCTCTCCCGTGCTGCTTATTCTTTCGGCGGCGATTGTTATAACGGACCCGGGACCTGTTTTTTTCTCACAAAAGCGTGTGGGAATACATAAGAAGTATTTTAAGATTTTAAAATTCCGGACCATGAAGGTTGACACTCCGCACGACACCCCCACGCATCTGCTTGAAAATCCCGACCAATGGATAACCGGAGTCGGAAGGCTTTTGCGAAAAACCAGTCTTGACGAGCTGCCGCAAATATTCAATATTTTTGTCGGTCAGATGTCTGTAATCGGTCCGCGTCCGGCGCTCTGGAACCAATATGACCTCATTGACGAACGTGATAAATACGGCGCAAACGATGTAAAGCCCGGGCTTACCGGCTGGGCACAGATAAACGGCAGAGATGAGCTTGAAATCGGTGTCAAGGCGGCACTTGACGGTGAATATGTTGAAAAAATGAGCTTCGGCTTTGACTGCAAGTGCTTCATCGGCACGGTGCTGTCGGTGCTCAAGCATGACGGAGTTGTTGAAGGCGGCACCGGAGAGCTTCAAAAACAAACGGATGAAAAGGAACGGGAAACCGCCGACAAATAAACGCGCAGCCTGCAAATTATGCAGGCTGCTTTTTGTTTATGAGACGGGATTCATTAAACCAGCTCGTCGCCGTACATCGCCTTGTATGCCATGTCGGGATTGTCGCTCATAACCGCGTCTGCGCCTATGCTCTGAAGATGCTTCACATCCTCCGGGTCGTTTATAGTCCAGTACTGAACGGCTATATCATATTTGTGCGCATAGTTTACAACCCTTGTTGTGCCGAGATTGAAAACATAATCGTCATCCGGAATCTGCAGAGCATCGAATTTGTAGTAATCCTGCTTATGCTCGATACCGAAAAGACTTGAAAAATAAAAGTCAACAACCTCTGTTATGCCTGCCGAACGCAGCATATCGGGATATGTAGCATCGACATATTCGCTTATCTCTCCGTGGAAGGTTCCGAAAACAACCTTGTTTATCATGTTATATTCGCTGAGTATTGAATAAAGCTTATCGACGCCCTTTTTACCGAGCTCGTCGCCGTCCTTGATTTCGATTATAAAGCTGTAATCTCCGTAGGGCTTGAGGTAATCAAAGACGTCCTGAAGGCGTACTACATGAAGATTTTCGGGTATATCCTCTCCCCTGAGTCCCTTATAAGGGGTTTCGCCCTTTTCGTTTTTAAAGTTCTCACCCATATTCAGAGCCAGCAGCTCCTCATAGGTTTTCTCCGAGGGGAGAACCCCCTCTTTTCCGAAAAGCTCTATGGAATTGCTTGTTCTGTCAAAGGTTGAATCGTGCAGGAGCACCAGCTCGCCGTCCTTTGTAATATGCAAATCGAACTCAAACAAATCAATGGAGAAGCTGCTGCTTTCAACACAGTTTTCAAATGCAGCCATCGTATTCTCCGGTGCGATATCTCCTCCGGAACGATGAGCCGACACCATGGTCTTGCCTGTTTTTACAACATAAGGATTTGCCGATGTCTCAACCGCAACTACCGGGTCATTGAAGTCGTGGGTTATCGTAAGATAAACCGAACCGACGGCAACGGCAAGCACAACAATAACAATTGCAATAACCTTCAACGCTTTTTTCACAACCATCGTCTCCCTGCACATAATTTACATAAGTGTATAATATTTCCGGCAAAATGTCAAATAAAAAGCCCCTCCTGTTACGGAGGGGTACGCCGCCGATGCTGTCATCATGCGACGGACTTACTTGCCGTTATATGAGTCGGATTTTTTCACCTTGAAGGAGCGGCAGCAGGTATTCTCATAATGTGACGGAACACAGTTGCAGCAGCCTACGTCTATGCTGTTAAGGCAGCAGCAATTTTCACTTCCCACATGATGCTCGCACGATTCAACGCTGCAGCCTATCTGATTGCTTTTCTTTTCCTGTTTTGCCATAATTGTTCTCCTCTTTTTATTATTCGCTGTATCTTCCCATAACCTTCAGCGGGTCTTCGATTTCTCCGTTAACCCTCATTTCGAGGTGAAGGTGCGCTCCCTGAAGACTTTCCGCCGGAATGCTTCCGAGATAGCCTATGACATCGTTTATTTCGATATCGGCCCCCTTCTCGGGCGTGCTGCCCTTATTCAGACCGCAATACTTCGCACACAGGCCTTCGCCGTGGTCTATCTCAACAACCGTACCCCACAGAGCATCATCGTACACCGCGGTCACGATGCCGTTCGACACCGCTTTTACCGGGTCGCCGGAGGCTCCGTTAAAATCAATTCCGTTGTGCGTTCTCCAGTCGTTAAGAGTGGCTGAATACACCATTTCACCGTTGCTGTAATCTATGCCGATATCGGTTCCGAGCGGCAGGGAATAATATCCCTCGTAGGGCTTCGCGTACGTTCTTTCCGATGAGGGGGGCTCTGTGGTTGTAATGTCACGCTCATCGGGAACTCCGGTCACATCTGCACCCGCCTGCTGAGGAGGCTGTGTAGTTCTTTCCGCAGGGCGCACCGTCGTCGGAAGGCTGTTCACCGTAGGCGGACTCTGAGTTTGCGTTCTTCTTGACGCACCGTACCATGCACTCACGCCGGCTCCGAGCATTATTACCGCAAGAACGCCGTACAGCGCCTTCAGGCTGAAAAGCTTTTTGGAAACTGAGCTTTTATCGTTTTTTATCAAGCAAAACACCTCCGCAAGTGTTATGCCCCGTTTGTAAGGATTTTATGCAAAAAAATTGCGCGGACCTTTTCAGGCCCGCGCGTTTTTTCAGTAAGCTTACCATGTGAAGTTTGAATAAGCGTAATTGCTCTTTACGTCAATGTCCGCATTCTTTATTCCGATGTTCAAAAAGCTGTTGCCGGCAAGAAGCGAGGCGGTTTTGATAAAGATGTTGAGGTCAACCGTCACATCGTATGACAGCACTGCGCCTGTCTGCTTATCAAACACCGCTGTGAGAAGAGCGTTCTCATATCCCACTGTGAAATCGGTGTTTTTAAGCGAAGCCCCGAAGCCCGCCGCTTTTTCGATTATCTCCGCTGAAACCTCATCCGCCTTGATGGCTCTGGGGTAAGCTGATTTTGTATAGTTCTGCGACGTGCAGTTTGCAAGCGCTATGGTTATTACGTAGGTGTCGTTCGCTTCAACGCATCTCGCGCCGTAAAGGTCGTCCGCCGTCAAGGCTGAAACGTATTCCTTTTCATCAACAAGCACATCGTTTCTGCAATCCTGACCAAAGGTGAATTCGGTTGTCGTCGGCTGCAAAAAGCGGTCCTCAAGTATGCCGTCTATAAGCTTCTTGGCGGCATCGATTGAAAAATCTGCTTCTCTGCCGAGGAAGGTTGCGCTGACCGACCCGATTGCGTATTCAATAGCCGAATTTTCGTTTTCCGTAAACTTGGGGAAAACGGTCTTTACCTTGTTGAGGTTTGAATTAAAGTATGCCGCAAGCTGCTCCTTGCTCTGGAACACTCCGCCGCCTGAGAAGCCCTTGAATGAACCTCCTGTGGGGTCGAAATCGTTAGTATCAAAGGTTTGAAGCTTGGTTGCGACACGCAGTATTGTTCTTGCGTCCGACGCGTCAACCTCGCCGCTGCCGTTTATGTCTCCCGCTCTGCGCTGAGTTTCAGTGAGGCTCTCAAGTCCCGTTGCGGCTCTGAGTGCGATTCTCGCATCCTTCGCCTCTACAAGTCCGTTACCGTCGAGGTCGCCCTTGACAATTTCATCGGCAACCGTCATGGGGTGACCGGTTTCCGTCGCGTAATCGTAAGCGACAGAGTCGCGGTTGCACACAATTACGGCATTGCGGATAAACTGGTGCGTATCGGTGTCATATATCGAAAACGCCTCATAGCCTATGCTTATTACATTATCCGGTATTTCAACTCTTTCAAGCGATGTGCAGTTCTGGAAGGCGTAATCGCCTATTATTCTCATGCCCTCTTTAAATACCACCTCGGGAAGCGCCGTACAATCGGCGAAGGCATAGGCGCCTATTTCGGAAATTGTACCCGGGAAGCTGATGCTCATAAGTGACGAGCAGCCCCTGAAGGCATTCTCCGGAATACTCGACATTGATGCGGAAAATGTAACCGATTCAAGTGATTTGAAGTTTGAAAACGCATCTCTGCCGATACCCGTAACGCTGTCGGAAAGCTTTATGCGTCTTATTCTGGTTTCGGGAAGCTTTTTACCGTCGGTGCCGTATGCGGTAAACGCATCGGAGTTTACATATTTTACAAGCTCCGGAATGGTTGCTGTGGTATCGTTTTCCTGCGCTTTTATAAGTATGCCGTCGCCCTCAATAACATATCCGCTTCTGGCGTTGAGCCACGGAGTATCGCCGAAAGCCTCGGTGCCTATATATGATGCATATTGCGAAACCGTTATATTCTCAAGGCTTTCACACCCCGAAAACGCCTGTGCGCCTATGCTCTGAACAGAGTTCGGAATAACGACCGAGGTAAGCTCGGTGCAATAGTAGAAGGCTCTATCCCCGATAGTTGTAAGTGTTGCGGGCAGCGAAAGCGCTGACATTCCGCAGCCGGTAAACGCGTTTTCGCCTATGCTCTTATAGCCTGTGGGAATTATTAACGAAAGCACCGCCGTAGAGGGAATAAAGCGGTTGTTGAAAGCATCGTAGGAAGAGAAGGCATACTCCGCAACGTGCTTCGCGTTGGAGGGAAGAGTGACATTTCCGCCTGTTCCGGTGTATTCAAGCAACACGTTTGCCGCTGTTACAAAATCCCCTGAAAAGCTGTGCCACCACGGAGAAGCGCCGAATATCTGCGCTCCGGCTCCGTTGAGCGTGCCGGTAAAATGAACCTCCTGGAGGTTTGTAAAATTGTAAAATGCAAAGCTGCCGATATACTTTACGCTGTCCGGTATGTATATCTTTTCGGTGACGGTATTTGAAATGTAGGTACCGCCGGAAACATTGGCATAGGCGTCATCCGCTATTTCGACAACCGCGCAGCCGTCAAGCTCCGGCTCAATATACATCTCCTTTGTAAAGCTGCCGTTGTATTTCACTATTTTGACTGTGTCCGCTGTGAGGTACTCAATCTCATAATCCCCGGACACCACTGCGGACACCCCCATTGCCGGCGAAAGCACCGACACGGTCAGCAGCATTGCGAGAAGCACGGAAAGTATTTTTCTTCTTTTCATGTTTACGTCCCCTTTTTACATTCCTTATATTATAGCTTTATAAATATCCTTTACCGAGCCGAGAGTATACGTGGGCGTTATGTCCGATTCATTCAGCGTTTTCTCATCGGTTTCGCCGGACATCACAAGCACGGAGGTTATCCCCGCATTTACGCCTGTTCTTATATCAGTATATATCCTGTCGCCGACAATTGCAATATTTGAAAGCGAAATGCCGGTTTTTTCCGAAATTATATCTACCATTGCACGGTCGGGCTTGCCTATAAACACCGGCCGGCGGTGAACCGCGTTTTCTATCATGTCGGCCATGCTGCCGCAGTCGGGAATGTATCTGCCGTTATCAATAGGACAAACCATATCGACATTTGTTGCAAAATACTCCGCTCCGGAATCGAGCAATTCGCATGCCGTTTCAAGCTTCGCATAGGTAAGCTCGCGATCAAAGCCGAGCAGCACTATGTCGGCGTTATCCTCCCTAACCTCAACCCCGTAGGAGGCTATCTCCGCTCTGAGCGAGCGCGTACCGACGACGAAAACACTTTTCCCCTTCCGGTGTGATGAGAGGAACATCCCCGCCGCCATACCGGAGGTAAAGACGTTCTCCTTCTCGCACGGCAAGCCCAGCGAACGCATTTTTTCAACATAATCCGAGGCGTTTTTCGACGAGTTGTTTGTCAGAAAAACATACCGCTTACCTTGATTGACAAGTGCTCCGATAAATTCGGCGGCACCGTCTATAAGACGGTAATCAAGGTTTATCGTACCGTCCATATCAAGCAAAAAAAGCTGAATATCCTTTAATGAGGTCACTCTATATCCTCCCGTACAGCCTGTTAAGGGCATAATATTTTCCGGCATCTATCGAGTCAAGCTGTTCACGCGTTATACGGTACTGCCAGTTTCCGTCCGCCTTGCCGGGAATGTTCAGCCTCGTGTCCGAGCCGTAGCCCAGCAAATCCTGTATCGGGAACACGGTGAGTCCGGCGGCACTTGAAAGCAGGGTTTTTATTACTGTTTCGCAGCCGGAGGAATCCCAGCTTCCGCCCGGGAAGCGGCAATATTCAAGCATGTGCGCCCGCGTTTGAGGTGTCATCTCCCACAGATAGCCCAGCAGCGTGTTGTTGTCATGCGTACCTGAGTATGCAACGCAGTTGTTTTCATAATTATGAGGCAGATGCGGTGTCTTTTCATCACCGAGGAAGGCGAACTGAAACACACGCATTCCGGGGAAGCCGCTGTCCTTGACAAGCTTCACAACCTCCTCGGTTATATCGCCGAGATCCTCGGCAATTATCAGCTTGTCCTCGGCAATTTCCGAAAGCTTTTGAGTAAGTGCAAGTCCCGGACCCTTTACCCACTTGCCCTGCTTCGCCGTCTTCGCATCGCCCGGAACCGCCCAGTATGACTCAAGACCGCGGAAGTGGTCTATGCGCACTCCGTCAAACAGTTTAAGCGCATGCGATATCCGGTCGCACCACCATGCGTAGCCATCCTTTTCCATAGTCTCCCAGTTGTAGAGGGGATTTCCCCAAAGCTGACCGTCCGCCGAAAAATAGTCGGGCGGTACTCCGGCAACCTGTGTCAGGCTGTATTTCTCATCCATGCAAAACAGTTGTTTATTGCTCCACACATCGCAGCTGTCATGTGAGACATATATGGGTATATCACCTATGATTCCTATACCCTTTGCGTTCGCATATTTTTTTATTTCATCCCATTGTGTGAAGAATTCGTACTGTATAAACTTCCACATGAACAGGATTTTCTCATCTATAATAAGGTTTTTCCACTCATACCACGGCTTTTCATCATTCGCCGCCTTGTAGGTCATGAACTCGCAGAACTTTTCAAGATACGCGTCCGAACGGATGAAGCTCTCTATCTTCAGTGAGTCCGCCTTGCTCACTCGCTGCGAGGCAGTCATAAGCAGCTGCAAGCGCGTGTGATAAAGCCTTACAAACTCACAGCTGTAAGGTGTCTGCTGACGATGCGAGGCAAGCTCCTCCTGAGTGAGAAGACCCTTCTCGGCAAGCTTTTCCGGGTCGATAAAATACGGATTCCCCGCAAATGTAGAATAGGATTTATACGGCGAGTTGCACTCATCAACCATGCAAAACGGCAGAACCTGCCAATATGAAAATCCGGCGCGTGAAAGGAAATCAATAAAATATTTTGCGCTCTCGCCGAAGCTTCCGCAGGAATAATCGCCGAACAGAGATGAAATGTGCATGAGCACTCCGCTTTTTCTTTCCATAAAAATCAACCCTTCAGATTGTTATATGCTTCCATGTAGCCGCAGCAATACTCATCCTTACCGGCAACGAGCTGCGACGCCGCAAGTATCATAGGCGCATCGGGATTTGTTATATCCATTATTCCGCTGTCAAGTCCCGCATAGATTGCGGCGGCAAGAAATGCGGAGTTTATAAACTTCCTTTTCGGCATACCGAAGGAAACATTGGAGAGGCCTCCGGTTATATGGATGTTCGGGTACTTTTCGCGCACAAGCCGTATCGTTTCAACGGTTTCACGCGCCGCTTCAAAATCGGCACACACCGCCTCAACAAGGGCATCGATAAATATTTTGTCCTCAGGCACACCGTTTTCAACAAGAGCATCTGCAAGCGCACAAGCCTTTTCAAATCTTTCGGACGCAGTTTTAGGAACAGACTTCCCGTCCATGGGCAGCGCAACTACTCCCGTATTGTATTTTTTCACAAGCCCAAGCACGCCGTTGAAGCGTTCCTTTTCAAGTGTTACGGAGTTGAGCACCGCATTCTCAAGCGGAAAGCGCTCCAGCGCACAGGCAAGCACGCGGTAATCGGGAGAATCAAGCATGAATTTTGCGCCCTCAACGGCAGTTGCCGCTTCAAGCATCCACAGAAGCATCTCCGTTTCTCCGGAGAGAAACGCGCCGGCATTCAAATCAATATAGTCCGCACCGCATTCCAGCTGGCGCTGCGTCATATCTTTTACAAAATCAGCGTCACGCGCCGCAAGCTTTTCCTGAACGGACGGTATGGAGCTGTTGAGCTTTTCACCCACAATAACCATTGTCGTAAAGCCTCCCGAGAATTTCATTTATTATTTCGACGCGTCTGAACGGCGTTATCAGGTAATAGCCGTCAACAAAATCCGATATTTTCTCCGCAATCCCGCACGACAGCTCCACTGCCAGCTCAGCCGACTGCTCGCGCGACAAGCCGCGATAGCGCTCCACGATTTCATCCGGCACCGTTATTCCGGCTATTTCGTTCGCCGCAAAGCTTGCGTTGCGATAGCTTACAAGCGGCATGATGCCGCCGAGTATGCTGCTTTTGAGAGTTTTTCTTGCAAGGCTGAGGTTTTCAATCGCCTGTTCGGTAAATACGGGCTGTGTCAGAAAGCGCGTGATGCCCGCCTGCTCCTTTTTCTGAGCACGGCCGAGCTCCGCGGGGAAGTTTACCGCATTTATATTCAGCGCACCGCCTATTGCAAACGGCGAAGAGGCAAAAACCGACGAGTTAAGATCGCTTATGTAGCCCGCAAGCATCAGAGAATGAAACCTCATCATGCGCTGTATTTCGTTTTTGTCAGGCGCCTGAACCGGGTCTCCGGTAACCACAAGCACATCGGATATGCCCGCACCGTTAAGTCCGAGCAACAGCGCCTTTGTTGCGTTAAGGTTTCTGTCGCGGCATGTAAGGTGCGGCATTATCTCTATTTGTGTCTCCCTCATTGTTACCGCCGCAAGCAGACTTGAATCCATTCTTGCACGTGCCACGGGGCAATCGGCAACCGTAAGAATGTCCGCTCCGGCATCCCTGAGCGAACGGGCGGCGGAGATAAAGCCCTCCATATCCCCGTCTGCCGGAGAGTCAAGCTCAACCGCCACAACGCGTTTACCCTCGGCAAGCTTCCTTGAAAAGCGGCTTTCTTTTACGCTTACGCGCACATCCTTTTCGCTGTCCGTACCCGTCGTTTCGCGTCCCGCAGATGCCTTGAGCAGTCGCGACAACGCCGCGATATGCGCGGGTGTGGTACCGCAGCAGCCGCCGAGTATTGAGGCTCCGCAGTTATATATTTCAAGCATTTTTTCTGCGAAGTATTCCGGCGAGGTCATATATACCGTACGGTTTGAAACCATGGCGGGATATCCGGCATTGGGCATAACCGAAAGCCGGCAGCCTGTCCAGTTATACTCCTTGACAAGCTGGGCAAGATGTGAGGGACCGGAAAGGCAGTTAAAGCCGAAGGCATCGGCACAGCCCGACGAGCGAACCCTGTTAATAAGGGATGCGCCCTGAACTCCCTGCTTGGTAAAGCCGTCCGGCGTTACGGAAAACGAACAAATAACAAAGGATTTGGGGCATTTTTGCTTTATATAGCTTGCAATTTCAATCGGTGTATCGCACTCCGGAAAGGTCTCCAGAAGAAAATTTTCAGCACCGAGAGAAAGGAAGGTGTCAACTATATCATGATACTCTGCTGTTGCGCTGTCATCCTCACTCTCAAGGGGTATCGGGCCTATGTCCGCAAAGACATATGCATCCCCGTCCGCAGCCTTGAGCGCAATACTCCACGCCGCCTCTATTATACGGCGCACCTGAGCGAAATCTCCGCCGGTAAGACGCGTGTTTGCACCGAAGGTGTTTGTTTTAATCGCATTCGCACCTGCGGCAATATAGCTTTTATGTATGTTGGCAATAAGGTGCGGCGATGACAGGTTCGCAGTCTCACAGGCGAGCTGCTGTGCATCGCCGTGTTCAAGAAAATACGTTCCCATAGCGCCGTCAAAAAGCAGACAGCCGTTCTTGTCTGGCGAATAAAGCATCCTGTTCCCTCCTGCAAAAATCAGTACATAATATAATACCACATCTGTAAGATAAATGCAAAATATTTATTTCCCTATTGACCGTACAGCGCCGCAAGAGCGATACAGGCTTCACAGCCCATAAAAAAGCCGCGCGATAAAAACCGCGCGGCAAAAGCCCTTTATCTTACAAACTTGTCAATTGCCGCAGTATAAACGCGGCTTCTTGTTGCTGAGATATTGTCTATTATCAGCACATCCTTTATACCCTTTTGCGAGACAAGCCCCGTCAAGGTGTTGGCGGTATAATAACGCGGGTCCACAACATACACTGTCTGATAATGACCGATAAGGAAGGGAATCATCGCATTTCCGAAGGATTCCTTTATAACGAGGCAGGACGAGCCGTCCTTGAGGTCGGAATTTGTTATTATCTCGAACGGCTGATCTCCGGCGACAAAGGTGCTGTACTTGCTGTGACTCTTGTAATTTTCCACATTGTTTATTATAGGCCAATTTGTCGCGGCGCCTTTTGTATCATAAAACACAAGCTTTGCGTTTGAGTAAGGCACGTATGCCGTAACAGTATCCGGATTCTTTGCAAGCCCCTCATTGAGTGTATCCGAATAGAAGGAGCCGAGGAAGCCACCGAAGGTTTTCGTCTTAAAGCGTCCGATCTCATCAGGGGTGACGCCCTTGACTGCGGCAAATTCCCTGTAAGCGTAATACGCGCCTAACGCTGTCCAGTGATGGTCCGTGCGGAAAAACACCGGCTCGCTCCTGTGCGCTCTGAGCGTATCGTAAACCGGAACAGTCTTTACCGACGACGGCACGGAGGAATAGAAATAGTTTATCGCCTTTTTCTGGTCGGAGCTTTTTACAGTTGAACGCACAGAGTCGGCAAGAGTGATGTCAATACTCGTAGGCGTGAGAAGCAAATACAGGTTTGCCTTCCCCTCAAGCAGTGACGCTGCCCGCCTTACGGTGTTGATATAGCTCGTTGCTGCGGTCTGGTTGAAATTGTAATACTCATAGCCCGAATCGCCGACAATCAGAACCGCGCCGAGAGTCTGTGTCTTCACCTCGTCCGACTGTGACGGAGTGGTTTGAGATACACTCGGGGCATCGGTAGTAAAGTCCGGAACAGTCTCGGTGGTTGTAATCTGCTCTCCGGGCATGGACGAGGGCGGAACATCGCTTGAGGAAGGCTCCTCAATAAGAGGCACATCGGGAATTTCATCACCGTTATCGACTTCTCCGTGAATAGCCACGCGCCTTATTCCCCAAACCTTTTCAAGCTTTCCGTTGAGCTGCATAAAATGCTCTCGGAACGGGAACGTGTCTGAAAACCACGTGTTTATGTCGTCGAAATATGTCCCCTCAAAAAGTGCATGAGTGCTGAACGCGGGAAATACGGCAAGCTTGCGCTTTTCGCTCTCGGAATACTCCGGGCGAAGCGGCATTATAAAGGAGACGACAGCTCCCGCAAGCATCACGGCACAAAAGATAAAAATTTTCGCCTTTTCGGCTCTTATATCCCTTCGCCCTGCGCGTGTGCTTTTCTTTTCGGTTTTTTCTTTGCGTTTTGACATTTTATATTACCCTCTGAATCAGAATTGAAAATACAGGAACGGATTGTAGCTGTCTCCCACGAGGCAAATTGTCGAAAGCAGCAGCAGTATTATCGGCAAGGCAATCTGAAGAACCGCATTGACCCCACGCATAAACCGCGAGGACGCCGCTCCGCGTGAAATCAGCTCCCCGAGCTTTTTCATCAACGGTGTCACCGACACCNNCCGCCGCAATAATCATAAAGAAAACATAGTTGAGGAGTGTGGTTTCCGTTTCAAAATCGGTCAGGGCGTTGCCGTTGAGGCCGAACATACCCCTGAGCACGCCAAGCATAACGTTGAAATCGCTGAATTTAAACAGCACCCAGCCGAAGTAAACGGCAATAAGAAGATATATTCTTCCCAACACCGCCGGAATCTTGTCGATTTTCTTGCCGAATATCGCTTTTTCGAGGCTCAGCAGCACGAAGAAATAGAGCCCCCAAAGGATATAGTTCCAGCTCGCGCCGTGCCACATACCGGTAAGCAGCCATACTATAAAAAGGTTGAAATAGGTTCGCGCCGCACCTTTTCTGTTTCCGCCGAGCGGAATATAGACATAATCCCTGAAAAACGTGCTCAGGGAAATGTGCCAGCGCCTCCAGAAATCCGTCACGCTCTTTGCGGTATACGGATAATTGAAATTCTCCCTGTAATGGAAGCCCATTGTAAGCCCCATGCCTATTGCCATATCGGAATAAGCGGAAAAATCGAGATATATCTGGAACATATACATCAGCATTCCGACCCATAACGCCAGCACCGGGCGTGTTGAGATGAGTGCGAGAGTGTCTGTGACTGCGGCATCCGCGGCCGTGGTCTGAGTAAGTATCAGAGTATCCGAAAGAGCACCGCAAAGATTTGCAAGCACGGCCTTTTTCGCAAGTCCCACCGTGAATCGCGTTATACCACGGCCAATTTCCGGCACCCTCACCACACGCGAGGTTATGTCGCGCTCAACATCCTTGTAGCGCACTATGGGACCGGCTATACACTGATGGAAAAGCCCCGCATATAAAAGAAGAAGCGCAAAACTTTTCTGAGCCCTGACCTCTCCGCGATAGACATCCACAACATAGGACAACAGCTGGAAGGTGTAAAAGGAGATTCCTATCGGGAGCGCTATTTGCGGTATTATGGACGGCAGACCCGTAAGATGCTGCAAATTCAAAAGAGTGAACGTGCCGTATTTGAAAATCCCTATAAGCCCCAGATTGACAACACAGGCGAAAACCAGAGCCGATTTCTTTCTGCCCGTTGTTTTTGAGTGCTGTATAAGAAGGGCGAACAACCAGTCCGCAAATGTCATTGCAATAAGCAAGAGAACATACTTGGGCTCTCCCCACGCGTAAAACACGAGAGAGAACACCAGAAGCACGGCGTTTCTGAGGGGCAGCTTTCTTGCGATAATGTACAGCAGGAAGCATGCCGGTAAAAAAGCATAGACAAAAAGCAGACTCGAAAAAACCATTTGAAAAACTTTCCTTTGATATTTTTATTTCCCGTGTAGTATGTCACAATATGTCGAAAAAATCAAGGGCTTTGCGGTTTACAATCCTGTAACTCTTATTACAATATTGTAATCTTATATAGTATAACCTGAAAACAGACGCCGATACCGCGGCGTCTGTTTCAAAAAGCATGTAAAAAATTAAAATGTTTTGCTCACCTGTGCGAGAATTTCCATACCTTTTTCGATGTTTTCGGGAGACGGTGTTGAAAAATTCAGCCTTATGCAGGAGGATTTTGCGTTCTGGTCGGGCATAAACGCCACACCGGGCACCACCGCGACCTTGTTTTCAACTGCCCGCTTGCAAAACTCCGGCATATCCACTGAATCCGGGAGCTTACACCATACGAACAGTCCGCCCTCAGGGCGCACATACTCGACAAAATCACCGAGCTCACTTTCAATGAGGTCGCACATGAGCGAAAGCCTTGTGCGGTATATTCCGCGGATTTTTTCAATATGCCCTTCAAAATCACAGGTTGCCATCCATTCGTCAACAAGCATCTGATTGAATACGGGCGTATGCACATCCTCACCCTGCTTGCCGACAGTCATTTTTGCCGCTATTTCAGCCGGCGCAATGGCGTAGCCGACTCTCAGACCGGGTGAAAGAATCTTTGAAAACGAGCCGGCGTAGATGACTATGTCCTCCGTGTCAAAGCTCTTTATCGCTTCGATATGCTCACCGGTCACGCGCAGGTCACCGTAGGGGTTGTCCTCAACGATGAGCACGCCGTATTTTTTCGCAAGCTCATACACCGCACGGCGCTTTTCAAGTGACATTGTAGCACCCGACGGATTCTGAAAATTCGGAATCGTATAGATGAATCGCACATTTTTGCCGGTTTTCAGGGCATTCTCAAGCTGCTGAATGTTCATTCCGTCCGCCTCAACATCAACTCCGGAAAGCTTGCAGCCGTAAGCTCTGAAGCAATTGAGCGAGCCTATAAACGATGGGTTTTCACATATTATCGTGTCGCCCTCGTTGCAAAGCACCTTTGCCGCAAGGTCCATAACCTGCTGTGCGCCGGAGGTAATGATTATCGAGTCCGAATCCGCACCGATGCCGTGCTTTTGACGCATATATTCCGATACGCGTCGGCGAAGCGGCTCATAGCCCTCGCTTATACCGTACTGGAGCGCGGCAACAGGCTTTTCGGAAAATATCCGCTGTGATATCTTCTGAACATCCTCGAGCGGGAACGCCTCAGGTGAGGGGTTTCCTGCCGCAAAGGGTATGACATCCGAGCCTGAGGTAAATTTGAGAATCTCCCTTATAGCCGAGGGCTTGAGTCCGGAGATTTTGTCTGAAAAAGTGTAGTTCATATTTATTTATCCTTTCCGGAAAGTAATTTTTCAAGTGATTCAAATGATTCGAGGGCTGATTTTTCACCCGCAAAGTATTTCAGGTCACCCGTGAGAGCCTTATGCACAGCCGCCTTCTGCTGAGCTGTATAATCCGCTCTCGCATTGCTTATAAAGCTCTGGCCGAAGCGCCCGACAGAGCAGCTCTGCTGCTGAGAAACCGGCAGGTATTTTATTGCGCTGTCGCAATAGGAATACCTTTCAAATTCGCAATGTCTTTCGCAATACGGGCATTTTACAACCGTCTTAACCGATGCAAGAGGCGGATTTTTCACAAACGGATGCTTCTCCTGAAGCGCTCCTGTCGGACAAACCTGAACGCAGTAGCCGCAGGATATACAGCTGCTTGACGCGAGCGGTGTGTGGAATGCACATTCCGCGGAGGTTGTAAAGCCTCTGCCGTCAAAGCCGAGAGCCTCGACGCCGATTTTCTCCTTGCAGCTTCTTATACAAAGTCCGCAAAGGATGCATTTGTTGTTGTCGCGCCAGATAAAGGGATTTGAATTGTCGGGAATGTTTTTCCTTTGCTTGCCGCTTATATGCGCCTCGTTCGCGTCATACTTGCGAAGCAACGGCAAAAGCTTGCAGTCATAGTACGCACCGCAGCCGCACTCAAGGCATCTTGAGGCCTCCGCTCTCGCCTCGTCGGCTGTGAAGGTGCGCGCAACCTCCGAAAAATTGTGCCTGCGTGCTTCGGCATCCGTTACCGGCACACTGACGCGTTGCTTTTCCTGAGCATCATATATGTCTTCGGCGGTAAAGTCCTTGCGCTCAACCAGAAACGGCTTTTCGACCGGCGCAAGGCATCCGTTGAGATAGCTGTCTATTGCCGCCGCCGCGTTCTTACCTCCGGCTATTGCCGCAACGGCAATGCCGGGTCCCTTATTCACGGCATCGCCTGCCGCAAACACGCCCTCAAGGCTTGTCATATACGTACCCTCATCGCAAAGCAGGGTTCTCTTTTTTGTAAGCTCCATGCCCTCAAGTCCGCGCGAATTCACACGCTGACCTATGGCAGATATTATTGTGTCGAATTCCATATCCTCAAGCGCCCCCTCAATGGGCACCGGGCTGCGTCTGCCCGAGGCGTCCGGCTCTCCGAGCCGCATCCTCTGAAGCCTCAGACCTGCCGCTCTGCCGTTGTTTTCGAGCACACTCGCCGGAGCTGAGAGGAATATGAACCTCACGCCCTCCTGCTGAGCCTCCTCTACCTCCGCCTCCTCGGCAGGCATCTCGCCGCGTGTACGGCGGTAGATGAGAGAAACCTCGTCCGCACCGAGTCTTACAGCCGTGCGAACCGCATCGATGGCTGTATTTCCTCCGCCTACAACAGCTACCCTTTTGCCTATATCAGGCTTACCGCCCCGCGACACCTCCCGCAGGAAATCTATACCGCCGAGCACGCCTTCAAGAGCATCGTTTTCACAGCCGAGAGGACTGCTCAGCCATGCACCGACAGCTATAAATACAGCGTCATACTTTTCCTTCAGCGAATCCACGGTGAAATCCTTGCCGAGAGAGGAATTGAAATTGAATTTTACGCCGAGCTTCTTTATTACCGAAACCTCATTTTCAAGCACATCCTTAGGCAAACGGTATGCGGGTATGCCATAGCGAAGCATACCTCCGGCAAGAGGCATTGCCTCAAAGACCTCGACCGCATGACCGCGTCTTGCAAGGAAGTATGCGGCGGAAAGTCCCGCAGGGCCGGCACCCACAACCGCAACGCGTTTACCCGTGGGAGCCTCACATTCGGGAATATAATCAAACGCATCGGTATCGGCCGCGAAGCGCTTGAGTGAGCATATCGACACCGGCGCCTCAAGAAGCTGACGGCGGCATGCATCCTCACACGGATGCGGACAAACCCTGCCTATTGAGGCAGGCAGCGGATTGTCCTGCTTTATAAGCCTGATGGCCGATTTATAATCGCCGTTGGCAATAAGCCCGACATAGCCCTGACAATCCTGATTTGCGGGACATGCATTGCGGCACGGGGCCTTACAGTCACCCTGATGGTCCGACAAAATCAAGCTCAAAGCGGTTTTTCTGCCTGCGGCGAGCTTTTCGCTTTCGGTTACAACCTCAAGTCCCTCGGTGGGAGTGACCGCGCATGAGCGTATCGGACGCGGGAAGGTGCTTATCTCAACTATGCACAATCCGCAGCCGCCGTAAATGTCCATGCCCTCGTTGTAGCACAGGTTAGGCACATCGAAGCCGTTATCAAGCAGGTTGAGCAGCAGATTTTTATTGTCATCAGCTTTTATGGCCTTGCCGTCCACTTTGATATTTACAATCATTTTGACTCAACCTCCCCGCTGAAAATTTCTATCGCACCGAATTTGCAGCGCGAGAAGCATTCGCCGCACGCTATGCATTTTCCGGAATCTATAATGTGTGATTTTTTAACCTCGCCGGAGATTGCTCCCGACGGACAGTTCTTTGCACAGAGTGTGCAGCCGCGGCATTTTTCGGAGGCTATACGGTACTTCACGAGCGCCCTGCACTTGAGCGCCGGACAGCGTTTTTCATTTATATGAGCCTCGTACTCCTCAGGAAAACATCTGAGCGTTGTAAGCACGGGATTGGGCGCGGAGTTTCCGAGTCCGCACAACGCGCCGGATTTTATACCCTCTCCGAGGGTGCGCAGCCTCTCAATATCCTCCGGCTCGCCCTCGCCGGACACTATTTTATCGAGTATTTCCTTCATTCGTGTTGTACCGATGCGGCACGGAACACATTTTCCGCAGCTCTCCTTGCTGGTGAAATCCATGAAAAATCTTGCCATATCCACCATGCAGGTTGAGGTATCCATAACTACAAGTCCGCCCGAACCCATTATCGCACCGGTCGCTCCGATGCTTTTGTAATCAATCGGGGTATCCAGAAGTCTTTTGGGGAGACAGCCGCCGGACGGGCCGCCTATCTGAACGCCTTTTATCGGTTTATCATCAATTATTCCGCCGCATATTTTGAAGACTATATCACGCAGCGTAAGGCCCATGGGAACCTCAACAAGTCCGCCGCGCTTGACTCTGCCGGCAAGAGCGAACACCTTTGTGCCCTTGCTGTCGGGAGTACCGAGAGCCGCAAACTTCTCACCGCCGTTGCCTATTATCCACGGAACGTTGGCAAAGGTTTCAACATTGTTTATGTTTGTAGGCTTCTGACGGTAGCCCTTTTGCGCGGGGAAGGGAGGCTTCGTCACGGGCATTCCCCTGTTGCCGCCGAGCGAGGCGAGCAATGCGGTCTCCTCACCGCACACAAATGCACCGGCACCCTTCATCATCTTAAAATCGAAGCTGAAGCCGGAGCCGAGAATGTTTTTACCGATAAGTCCCGCCTCACGCAGCTGTTCTATGGCTATGTGAAGCCTGCGCACCGCAAGCGGATACTCAGCCCTTACATACAACAGACCCTCGCATGCGCCTATTGCATAGCCGGCAAGCATCATACCCTCAAGCACACTGTGGGGGTCGCCCTCAAGCACGGAGCGGTCCATAAATGCTCCGGGGTCGCCCTCATCGGCATTGCAGACTATGTATTTCTCATCGCCGGGGGCATCAGCCGCCGCCTGCCATTTGCGCCATGTCGGAAAGCCCGCGCCGCCTCTGCCGCGCAAGCCCGAAATATTCACCTGCTCTATGACCTGTGCGGGAGTGCCCTTGAGCGCGTTGCGCAGAGCGGTATATCCTCCCGCCGCCTCATAGGAAGCAAGGCTTTCGGGATTTATCAGTCCGCAGTTGCGAAGCGCAATTCTCGTCTGACCGGTGAGGAAGGACATCTCCTCAGCCGTAAGCCTGTTTTGTTCCGGTGTCTCGCCTTTAAGCAGAGCGCCGACAACGGATTTTGCCGACTCGGCGTTGAGTCTGCCGTAATACACACTCTCACCGGAATCGGATATAAACTGCATGAGCGGCTCCGCAAAGCAAAGGCCGTTACAGCCGACCTTCTCAAGCACATGAGAGGAGCCTTCAAAAAGCTTTTCTACCGCCGAGTATACGCCTTCGGCTCCCGCGGCTATACCGCAGCTGCCGTAGCCGAGTAAAAATCTCATATATATCAATCCTTTCAGAAAAGAAGAATGTGTCTTCAGGCGTTTTCGGAACCGCGTATATCGTCAAGTATCTTTTTGACCTTGTCGGCATTGAGCTTGCCGTAAACCTGACCGTTTATCATCATAACCGGAGAAAGAGAGCAGCAGCCCAGACACGCAACTGTTTCAAAGGAAAAAAGTCCGTCCTGAGTAGTCTCACCCTCAGCTATTCCGAGATGCCTTGCCACGGTATCGGCAACTCTTTCGCCGCCGTTGACATGGCACGCCGTGCCGAGACAAACCATGATTTTGTACTTTCCGGGAGGGTTGAGTCTGAACTGTGCATAGAATGATGCAACACCCGTAAGATGGCTGAGTGCGATTCCGGTGCTCTCAGACACTCTTTCGAGCACCTCGCGCGGAAGATAGCCATACTCCTCCTGCAAATCCTGAAGCACCGCAATGAGTGTTTCACGGGGATTATCATATTTTTTTACAATGGCATCGGCTGCGCCGAGGTCATGAGAGGACATATTACCTTTCAAGCCGCTTCCACCTTTCACTACATTGTTTTATCTGTTTAAAGCGTTAACGATTATTATAAGACACATTGTTAAAAATGGCAATAGGAAACGCGAAAAAACCGGTATGTATTTGTTGGAATCCGGTGTGTAATTACTCAATTTCCAAAACAAAACGCGCCCTGCACCTTCCGGCGCGGGACGCGTTAAATATCAGAAGCTTATTTCATGAGTCTGCGGATGACTGCCTCACAGTCATTTTCATCCATGAGCTTGGGCACGGGATAAAGCGGATTGCCCTCCTTGAGTGCACGCTTGACAAGCGTGGGGATATCCTCCTGCTTTATCTGCTCAAAGCCGTCCGGAATGTTCATGTTGCGGTTGAGAGTCTTTATCGCTTCAATGAACAGCTTCGCCTTCTCCTGAGCAGACTGACCCGGCTGTGTTATGCCGGCAACATCGGCAAGCTCGGAAAGCCGCTGCTGTGCGCTGTCACCGTAATACTCAAGAACATAGGGAAGGATTATCGCATTTGCAAGTCCGTGCGGAACATTGTAAAGTCCGCCGAGGTTATGCGCTATTGCATGAACATAACCGACATAAGCTCTGGTGAACGCAACACCCGCATAATAGGATGCAAGCAGCATCTGCTCACGCGCCTGAATGTCCTTGCCGTCGTTGTATACCTTTTCGATGTTGGCGAAAATCATCTTAGTTGCAAGCTTTGCCTTTTCCTCGGTATCCTTGGTGTTGCTTTGACCTATGTAAGCCTCAACCGCATGGGTGAGAGCGTCCATACCTGTGGTGGAGGTTATGTGGGGAGGAAGACCGAGGGTAAGCTCCGGGTCAAGCACCGCGTATGACGGGCGCAGCACCGGGTCGTTTATGGGATATTTCTCATGTGTTTTGGGATTTGTGATAACCGCGGCTATCGTGGTTTCGCTGCCCGTACCCGCTGTGGTCGGAACGGCAAAGAAGGGCGGCAGCTTTTTGCGGATTTTAAGTACACCGCGCATCTTGGTTACGCTCTTATTCGGGCGAACTGCTCTTGCGGCGGCAACCTTTGCACAGTCCATCGAGGAACCGCCGCCGACGGCGATTACGCCCTGGCAGCCTGTGTCCTTATATGATTTGTATGCGTCCTCTATATTGTCTATCGTGGGGTTAGGCTGTGTGCCGTCATAAAGTGTGTAATCAATTCCCGCCGCGCCGAGAGACTCGAAAAGCCCGTCAAGCAAATGCAAAGCCATAAGTCCCTTATCGGTTACAACAAGAACCTTCTTTACACCCTTGGATTTAACTGTTTCGGGAAGCTTTTTTATTGAGCCGGCGCCCTTTATGAGCTGGGGCTCCGTCCAGTCGAGAACCTTGACCACGCTGCGGAATACCGCCTGATAGATTCTGCAGCCTGCTTTTTTTAACGGATTCATGAAATAACTCCCTCTTTCATTTTTTTCAGTTTTTATTTTACACTCTTTGGTGGAAAAATCAATATCAAATACGGCAAAAGCCGTTAAATTTGCTCATACATAAGCGCCGCATCATCTTTTTTGGCGAATTCATTGACTGCAAGCACCCTGTATTTCGTGAGGCTCTGCCCCATCTGAATTTCTATTATGTCGCCGATTTTGACCTCATACGAGGCTCTGGCAACCTTACCGTTTACCGAAATGTGTTTTGCGTCGCAAACCTCATTTGCAACCGTTCTTCTTTTTATTATTCTTGATACCTTGAGATATTTGTCGAGTCTCATCTTTAAAGACATCCCCTCTGATGCTAAAAATAAAGGGGCCGTGCCTATTACACAGCCCCTTCGGAAACCAATTTATTTCGCAACTGCGTCCTTGAGAGCCTTGCCTGCCTTGAAAGCGGGAAGCTTGGAAGCTGCAATCTTTATGGCCTCTCCGGTCTTGGGATTGCGACCCTGCTTAGCTGCACGAGCGCGAACCTCAAAAGTACCGAAACCTACGAGCTGAACCTTATCACCCTTTTTAAGTGCGTCTGTTACGCCTGCGAAAACAGCATTAACTGCCTTCTCTGCATCTTTCTTGCTAAAGCCCTGCTCTGCAACTGCATTAATGAGATCTGACTTGTTCATTTGTGATTTCCTCCATTTTAATTTATTATCCAAGACGGTGTTTGCCGCCTATTTGGACTGTTTCAGCTTTGCCTCGTTCCAAAGCTCGTCGAGCTGTTCAAGCGAGGCCGTCTGCATATCTATCCCTTTTTCCTTTGCCGCGTTTTCAACAGCCGTAAAACGGGATATAAACTTATCGGTGGCCTTTGTCAGCGCCTCCTCGGGGTCACACTTCAAAAAGCTTGAAATGTTCACCGCGGAGAAGAGAACATCGCCCAGCTCCTCCTCTATGTCCTCATGACTTCCGCTTTCCGCTGCCGCTTTAAGCTCGTTCGTTTCCTCACTTAGCTTTTCAAAGGCGCCCTCGCCGTTGTCGTTCCAGTCGAAGCCTGCCTTGCGCGCCTTGGACTGAATTTTTTCACTTCTCATGAGCGCAGGGAAAACCTTGGGCACGGAATTCATGGACTCGGAAACCGATTTCTGATTTTTGGTTTTGCGCTTTATTGCGTCCCAGTTGACAAGAACCTCATCGCTGTTTGCGACGGAAACCTCTCCGAAAACATGGGGATGGCGCTCGATAAGCTTGCGGCAGATTCCGTCGGTGACGTCCGAAAAATCGAACACACCCTTTTCCGCCTCCATCTGTGCGTGAAACACAATCTGAAGCATAACATCTCCGAGCTCCTCGCACAGCAGCTCCGGATTCTCGGTATCTATCGCCTCAAGAACCTCATAGGTTTCCTCAATGAAATTCTTGCGGATTGACTGATGATTCTGCTCTGCGTCCCACGGACATCCGCCGGGTTCGCGCAGCAATTTCATAATACTTACGAGGTCTTCGGCATAGTATTTTTCTTTTTGTTCAAAATCAATGCTCATTTTTATCCTCTTTGCATTTTTATTGCTGCCTTCCTGTATATATTACCCTAAAAGTCTATATTTTTCAAGTGTTTTCGCAATTTTTTCTCCTTTCGGGAGCATAAGCACGTCATCTCTTGATATTGACTTGGTAATAAGCAGCAAAAATGCGTACACGGCAACGGCAACGCACACACTTATAAGCGCTGAAACCGTACTTCCGTTTATTCTTGAAAGCGCATTTCCCGCAGGAACTATCGCACACAGCAGCTTGTAGGAAAAGTATGCCGAAAGTCCGCAGACACCTCCGCACAGCAGCGGCTTGAACAGCACCGATTTTATATTCGGTCTTATTTTTGTCTCTTTGAGCAGGAAAAATGTATTGTGGGTCACGGCAACCAGATAAAATGCAAATGTTCCCAACGGCGCTCCCCATATATTAACCTTAACTATGCCTACAAATATAATATTTACTATTGTCTTTGCGGTACATGCAACAAGCATCGCCTTCAGAGGCACATCCGCCCTGCCTATCGCCTGAAGCATGTTCACCAACGGCGCGGATACCGACATGAGCATCATAAACAATCCGTAAAACGCCATTATGGGTGCGGCAATCGAAACTGCGTTTGCATTATTCGTACCGTTGTACAGCAGGCTGAGTATCGGCTCGGCAAGAGCCGCCATGCCGAAGCCGGCAGGCATTGCCAGAAGCATGGTGACCCTGACAACGGATTCCACGGTCTTCTTAATAACCGCCTTATCCTTGAGCGCCCATGCACCCGAAAGCACCGGTATGGCGCTTACGCCGAGAGTCATGGTGATTGTGGGGATAAGGTTTTTGAAATCACTCGTAGTGTCAAGAGCACCGTAAAGGAAGGTTTTTATGTTTCCGTCAAGCACCTGGGCGGCGGTAAGCGGACCGGCATATATTGACTTTATTGCATCCAGATTATTCGCCACAACATAAGCCAGACGGTTTTGCACTGTCCATGCATCTATAAAATTGGTTATGTTTGAGACAAGCGTGCTCAGAAGTATAGGTACGGCAACAGCTACAAGCGAACGCGCTATTGCCGTTGAGTCGAGCGGCTTGCGTGAATTCACAAGCTGAGTTCTGGTTATTGCTCCGCCGCAGCGCTTGTGACGTATTACAAGATACACCGTTCCCGCAACCGTTCCGAAGGTTACGCCGGCTATCGCGGCCGCCGCGGTATACGGATAAATTACGCTGTACGCCTCCGCAAGGCTTGCGACACTCTTTCCGAACACAACGCCGCCGCTCTCAAACTGTTTGAGTCCCGTAACCATAACAAGCTTTGCGCAGGAAAGTCCGATAATCAGCTTGCCGATTGCCTCTATAACCTGAGACAGCGCAGTCGGAAGCATGTTTCGCATACCCTCATAATAGCCTCGGTATGCGGACATTATACAACAGAAAAATATCGAAGGGGCTATCATTATTATGCTCGGCATCGTTTGCGGAGAATGTATCGAAAGCGACCAGTCCAGATAGGTGTAAGGATATGACAGCAAAAGCAGCAGCACTGTGCCGACTGTTCCGGTTATCACAAACAGCCTGAGGGCTATGCGGAATATCATCCTTACATCCCGGTAATTGCCGAGCGTCATATTTTCCGAAACAAGCCTTGACACCGCAACGGGAAGGCCTGCCATTGATATGGCATACAGCGGAGTGTAAATATTGTACGCCGAGGCGAAATAACCGCGCCCCTCCGTTCCTATAAGGCTTGTAAGAGGAATTTTATATATCGCTCCTATAACCTTTATAATCACGGTGGCGGCAACAAGTATCAGCGCCCCGTCGAGGACATTCTGCTTTTTATTTTTTGGCAAGAGAGCACCTCCAATACTGTATCGGCATTATATCACCCTAAGAATTCACGCAAAAGCGAGTTTTCCGGCACCAGACTCCTGTCGAGCGGTTCAAAGCGTTCCAGTCCTTTTATAAGCTTCTGTGCTTCGGAATAATATTCACTGTTTTGCTCTATTTCCTTCAGCATCGGTATGGCAATATCACGAAACACACAGCTTTCATAAAGGATTATCGTGTTTATTTTTATGTCCGCCTCATCGCGGTATGGGAAAAGGTATTTATCCTCCCCCTCCCTCACGGTATTCCACATTGAGAGCGTATTTTCAAAGCTGCTGCCGCGTGAACGTCTGTCGCGTATCATTCTTCTTACAAGGCGCATGTTGCGTTTGTTAAGGACGATATCGTTGTCCTTATCATATATTCTCGACGACACGTTTATATACATTTTAAGAAGTCTTTCCGCCGGAAGCGTCGAGGTTATTACCGGATTGAGCGCATGAAGCCCCTCAACCACCACAACATCGCTCGCTCCGAGCTCTATACGGTTGCTGCTCTCGCTGCGCCTGCCTTTGACGAAATCGAATACGGGAATATCCGCCTTGCCCTGCGTCATAAGCGCATTGAGGGTCTTGCTCAGCAGCGGCAAATCGAGCGCGTTTACTGTTTCAAAATCCGGTGTGCCGTCGGGAAGCCTCGGCGAATCCTCACGGTTCTTGTAAAAATCATCAAGAGATATGGTAAAGGTTTTTATTCCCAGATTGTCAAGCGCAGCTTTTAGCCTGAGCGCCGTAGTGGTCTTTCCGGCGGAGCTCGGTCCGGCAAGCATGACTATTTCGCTGACGGGTGTTTCATCAATTCTGCGTGCGACATCATCGATTATGTTAAAATACCGCTGCTCGGACATACGCACGAACTCCGCGGGTGAATTCCGCGCCATATCGTTTATATATTCAAGAGTATTATTGATGTTTGACATTTGTTTTCTCCTCACAAAGGGTATTTTTGATAAAACTCATCTATGTATTTTTTTCTGTCTGCCAGAATCCCGAAGCGCTCAATGTATTCGTAGGGATACTTGAAATTGAATATTCTCTCGATATGGTTTTCGTCCGGAGCCTTCAGCTTGGTCACGGCTCCCGCCCCGACGCTCAGCACTGTATGGCACTCCTCCATCATGAAAACATTATAAAGGCATTCTGCACCCGGAACACACCAGCCGACATTTTCAAGATTTCCGAGCGATTTGCTCTGTCTGTACATATAATACGGATGATATCCCGCCTGCGGCAGAGCCGAATTTGCATAGTCTACCATATTCTTAACCGTTTCGGCATCCGATGCCGCGGAGCCTTCATCCGTTACAAGACGTGATGAACGCTTGAGCGCAAGCGTATGAACGGTTATGCTCTCCGGAGCCATACGGATTGCCGTATCCACACTGTTTCTGAAGCTTTCTTCGGTGTCGGTCGGAAGTCCGGCAATGAGGTCTGTGTTTATATTTTCAAAGCCCCTCGAACGGGCGAGAGCGAACGCGTCAAGCACAAGCTGTGCAGAATGCTTCCTGCCTATTTGTGCGAGCACCGAATCATTGAAGGTCTGCGGATTTATACTTATTCTTCCCACACGGGCGGCTTTAAGCACATCAAGCTTTTCCGCCGTAACCGTATCCGGACGCCCCGCCTCAACGGTGTATTCGCGCAGAGTGCTCAAATCGAAGCAATCGCTTATTGTGTCAAGCACCATCTCAAGCTGAGGAGCGCTCAGCGTAGTCGGAGTTCCTCCGCCCCAATATATACTTTCAAGACGCAGTCCGTTTCTTTTGGCGGCTCCGGCTGTAAGGCGGATTTCCTCACAAAGCAGAGGCACATACGAATCTATACTTTTCCTTGCCGCATCACTCGTTATCGAATGTGAAACGAATGAGCAATAGCTGCACCGCGTAGGACAAAACGGAATCGAAACATACAGGCTGAAGGATTCCCTGCGCGACAAGGCGGCGGTTTCATCCTCCGCACGTGCCACCGACAGCGCCAGCGCTGCCTTTTCCGGCGACACCCTCATTACGTCCCTGAAGCGCCTCATTCCGGCAGCCTCACCCAGGGTATCGCGCAATGAACGAAGCAGCTTTGAGGGTCTTACCCCTGTGAGCATACCCCACGGCGGAATTTTTCCGGTGACGGAGCAAAGCATATCGAACATAAGCCCGGCAAGCGCAAGCTCACAATCCTTGTCGAAATCACCGTCCGGCAACGCAACGAAGGTCTTCCGCTCCTCGCATACGCCGTTTAAAGAAAGCTTTACTTCAAGCTCCGCTCCGGATGCGCCGTATTTTGCGGATGTGAGAATAAAATCCTCGTTCGTATCACAGTACTCTTTTTTTATGTCTATGCTCGCACATGGGAAAAATATACGGGCAAGCTTTTCGGTTTCATAATGAAATGCGTGATTTATAACAAAAAGTATCATTTTTTCCTCAAATATCTGTTGGACACCCTCTCAACCGCAAGAGACGTCTGGCGATTGTGACCCGGGAAGACCTCGTAATCGCCCTCAAGCGACATCAGCCTTTCAAGTGAGGCGAGCAAGTCGCTCCAGCTTCCTCCCCGCAGGTCCGTGCGCCCGACGGTGCGGCAAAACAGCGTATCACCGGAAAATATCATGTGTTCGGGTTCGAGAATATAGCATACGCTGCCCATAGTGTGTCCGGGAGTGTGCATAACACGCAAAACATTCTTTCCGATTGATATTTCATCGCCGTCCTCAAGTATTATGTCCGCCTTTGCCGGCTTTTGCACGACAGAAGATGTTGATGCAAGGCTTTCCTCCGGGTCGTAGAGGCTGACGGCGTCCTCACGGTGTATGGCGATTCGTGCATCGGGATATTTTTCCTTCAAATCATGCACGCCGAGAATATGGTCAAAATGCCCGTGTGTGAGAAGTATATATTTCAGCTGCTTAATACCCGACTGCGCAATTGCAGTCTGAAGCTCCGGAGAAAATGAGCCGACATCAATAACCGCTCCTTCTCCGCTCTCACCGTCAAGAAGTATGTATGAGTTTGAGCCCATTTCATTTGATTGTATTCTTGTAACCGTCATTGAATATCGCTCCTTCCGGTTTGTTATTTATTACTTCCAGATATCCGTATCATAGCATATTGTAACCGGGCCGTCGTTGACAAGAGAGACCTGCATATCCGCCGCAAATTCGCCCTTTTCAACTCTCGCTATGCCGTTTTCACGCAGCTGCTGCATATAAAACTCATAAAGGCGGTTGGCGATATCCGGCTGTGCCGATTCAATAAATGAGGGGCGGTTTCCCTTTTTCACATCAGCGCAAAGCGTAAATTGCGAAACCGCAAGCACGGCTCCTCCGACCTCCGGAAGCGCAAGGTTCATCTTGCCGTTCTCGTCCTCAAATATTCTTAAAGACGCCGTTTTCCTTGCCAGCAGGCTCGCCTCCTGTTCGGTATCCCCCTGCATGACACCCAGCAAAACAAGAAAGCCCTTCCCGATTTCTCCGGTAACTCTCTGCCCCACCTGAACACGCGCGCTGCTTACGCGCTGAATAACCGCTCTCATTTTTTAATACCCCTTTATCACATTCCGGAACGCTCTATAGCAAGCACTCCGTTGACCTTCTGAAGCCTTGTAACAACACTTTTAAGATGCTCAAGTCCGTTTACGGTTATGGTCATTGTAACATTGTAGCGCCCGTCCTTGGTTTCGCGCGTATTAAGCGCATGAATCATCACCCTCATGCCCGCAAGAACCGAGGATATATCCGCCACAAGAGACACACGTGAAACGCAGGTGAGCATAAGCGTGGCTCTGAATTCCTCACGGGTCTTGGTGTTCCAGCGAACTGGTATCCACCTGTCCGGCTCAGCCGAAAGCGGAATGCTTTTCGGAACATTCGGGCAATCGCGCTTATGCACGGAAACGCCGTGACCTCTTGTGATAAAGCCGATTATATCGTCGCCGGGGATGGGATTGCAGCATTTTGAAAGCTTGACAAGGCAGTTATCTATACCCTCGACTATTACGCCCTCGCTGCCCTTGCCGGGAGTGTCCTCTGTGATTTTTACCTCAACCGGAGCAATATTGCCCGCTATTTTATGGTATTCCTCACGCACAAACGGCATGATTCTCGTAAGCTGTATTCCTCCGTAGCCGACTGCCGCAAAGAAATCGTCCACGCTGTTGCAGCGCTGACGCTCGACAAGCTTTTCGAGAAGTATCTGCATCTCCTCATCTGTAAAGCGCACATTGGTGCGGCGAAGCTCACGCTCAATTTCCGCCTTGCCCTCGGCAATGTTGTCCTCACGCTTTTCCTTTTTGAACCACGAGCGGATTTTGCTACGTGCCTCACTGGTTTTGACTATATTCAACCAGTCCCTGCTCGGACCCTTGCCCGCCTGCGAGGAGGTGAGAACCTCGACTATTTCTCCGGTCTTCACCTGGTAATCTATCGGGACAATTCTGCCGTCAACCTTCGCGCCGACCATTCGGTTGCCGACCGCGGAATGTATTGCGTATGCAAAATCAATAACCGTTGCTCCCTGCGGAATGTTTATGACGTCCCCCTTGGGAGTGAAAACAAACACATCCTCGGGTACAAGATCGCTTTTTATGGTGCGGACTATATCCTCAACATCCTCGGCATCCTTCTGACTTTCGAGAAGCTGACGTATCCAGGCAAGCCTCTCCTCGAATTTTGCCGTGCCGGTTATTCCGAGCTTGTATTTCCAGTGTGCGGCTATACCGTATTCAGCCGTATGGTGCATCTCCCAGGTTCTTATCTGCACCTCAAAGGGTATGCCCTCCTTGCCGATTACGGTGGTGTGAAGCGACTGATACATATTCGGCTTAGGCGTGGAAATGTAATCCTTGAAGCGCCCCGGAATCGGTCTGAACATGTCATGTATGACACCGAGCACGTTGTAGCAGTCTATTACCGAATCAACGATTATTCTTACCGCGTAGATGTCGTATATCTCGTCAAAATTCCTGTTTTGCATATACATTTTGCGGTATATGCCGTGGACGCTTTTTATACGTCCGTCTATCTGCGCTCCGCTGACAACCGTCTCCACACGCTCGGCTATTCTCGCCTTGGTCTTCTCAAGAAATTCAAGGTGTGACTGCCCCTGTGAGGCAAGCGCGTTCTCAATTTCACGGTAGGCCACGGGGTCAAGATAGCTTATCGCCAAATCCTCAAGTTCCTCCTTCATCGCCCTGATTCCGAGGCGATGCGCGATAGGAGCATATATTTCAAGTGTCTCAAGAGCGGTATCCCTGCGCTTCTGCGGATTCTTGTATTCAAGGGTACGCATGTTGTGCAGTCTGTCCGCCAACTTAATAATTATAACTCTTATATCCTGAGACATTGCGAAAAGCATTTTTCGCAGATTTTCCGCCTGCTCCTCCTCCTTGGAGTGCAGCGGCACCTTGCCGAGCTTGGTTACGCCGTCAACCAGCGAGGCTATTTCCTTACCGAAGCCGCGCTCGATATCCTCAAGCTCGACGCCGGTATCCTCAACCGTATCATGAAGCAGTGCCGCGATTACGGATTGATAATCCATACCGAAATCGAGCAATATCTTCGCAACCGCAACCGGATGCGATATATAGGGCTGTCCCGAATATCGTTTCTGCCCGTCGTGCGCCTTATACGCCATATCATAGGCTCTGTCGATTATTTCTGTCTCCTCGGCAGAATACACCTCGCAAAGCTGCTTGCGAAGCTGCTCATAGCTAAGCTCCTTGGGGTCAGCCATTCATACCGCCTCCTTTCAGCGATTTCAATATCACGGAATTTTGCAAATCTGTCTTTTTTTCCTCCGGCGGCATGGCATAACGTCCGTCGTCGCAGGTTATGAGATTCAGCTCGCAAAGCACATCGAGCGACACCCTCACGGCACACAGCTTATCCAAATCAATCCCCGCACGTTTACACAGTGCCTCCGCACCGTATTTGAAGCCGCCGTTTGATTTCAGATATTTATACACGGCTCCGATAAGCTCTCTTGAAGGAGTGAGCGCCTCGCGCTGCTCCTCGCCGATAGTCTCTCCGGACGCGTATGTCTCATACAGTCTGATGCCGTCAAGCACCAGTCTGTCATCCGTTCCGGAAAAACGCATGTCCTTTATATGTATGCTTACCTTTACCTCTCCCATGTATTCATTTTTTTCCACACGCACGGCAAGGTCCAGCATATCTCCGGCGCAATATTGAAACTCCTCCGGCGTAACGCCGAAAAGCATCGCAATAAATCTTGTTTCCGCACGCGCAAAGGTGAGCCTCAGATGCTTACCGTTGCCCACCGGCTGTATGCCGACAAGCTTTACGCCGTAGAGCCCGAACAGCGGCTGCGGATTCCCCGCTCCGAAGGGCTCAAGCATGGCAAGCGAAGAAAGCATTTCCGGATTTATTGATGCCGGATTGAGCTTGCAATCCATAACAAGAGAGGCAAACGGCATTTCCGCAGCCCTTGCATATTCGTTTACGGCGCGGCGGAAGGCATCTATATTTTCTGTCTTTATGCTCAGTCCGGCGGCAAGCGTATGTCCGCCGAAATGCTCCAATATATCCGAGCAGACAGACAGTGCGTCATAAAGCGAAAAGCCCTCTATGCTTCTGCCGGAGCCCTTTGCCGAATCGCCCTCACGCGATATGACTATTGCGGGCTTGCCGTATTTTTCAACAAGACGCGAGGCGACTATTCCGGTGACACCCTGATGCCAGCCCTCACCGTCAACCACAAGCACTCTGTCACAGAGAACCGATGGGTTTTCCCGTATAAACTGTCCGACAGCCTCCGATATTTTCTGCTCCGCACTCTGACGGGCAAGATTTGCATCGCAAATTTCAGTGGCGGAAAGCTTAGCCTCATCGGCATCGCTGCAAAGCAACAGCCTGAGCGCCCTGTCTGCGGAGCCCATACGACCCGCCGCGTTTATGCGCGGAGCTATGGCGAACGCAACAGACGAAGAATTCATATCCTTCTGTGCCATTCCCGCGGCCTCAAGCAATGCGTCAACTCCTATACGGTTTCCGGAATTGAGCATTTCAAGTCCGCGCATAACAATATATCTGTTTTCGCCGTTGAGCGGTACAATATCGGCTATTGTGCCCACGGTTATTATGTCGGCATAATCGGAGAGCACCGCATCGGCATCACCCTCAAGCGCGCACAGCAGCTTAAAAGCAACGCCTACACCTGCCCAATTCCGGAATTCAAGCCCGTCATCGCTGTCACGGTGCGGGTCAACAACCGCCTCGGCAGCCGGAATTGTATCCCCGGCGCGGTGATGGTCGGTTATTACCATGTCTATCCCGAGAGCCTTTGCGTATTCGGTTTCCTTTACGGCGCTTATGCCGTTATCAACCGTTATAATGAGCTGTGTACCCTCTGCCGCAAGACGGTCTATTGCTTCAAAGCTCATACCGTAGCCCTCTACGGCTCTGTCGGGAATATAGTAGCCCACATTTGCGGCATTTTTTTCAAGATAGGAATACACCATGGCCGTGGATGTCACACCGTCGGCATCATAGTCACCGAAGACGGTTATACGCTCAGACTCGGCAATTGCCCTTTCTATTCGGAGAACCGCCTTTTCCATATCCGAAATCAGAAACGGGTCACAAGGCTCATCTCCCGAAAAGAGGAATGCGTCAACGTCCTCAGGCTCACATATTCCCCTCGTGCCGAGGAGGAAGGCGGCGAACGGGTCAATACCGCATTCCTGCGCGGTCTGTGCCGCACGGTCCTTATCGTAGCCCTTTATTTTCCAGAGTTTACGGCTCAATTTCAACCATCCTTACTTTCAATACGCGCTCAATGCAAAAACCACTCCATTTTCACTAAACTATATAATATCATTTTCCGAACACAAAAGCAAGAAAAACATCCCTCTCTTTTCGGCGTTCTTTTCTTCCCGGCTCTGCTTTTTTTCGTAATATGTATTGATTTGTTTCGCATTAAAATGTTATACTGTAATGTATTATTATTTAAGGGAGAAAGCGGTATGAAATTTACAAAAATGCACGGCGCCGGCAACGACTACGTTTATGTCAACTGCTTTGAGGAAGCAGTCGGGAATCCCGGCAAAACCGCTGTCGCGGTAAGCGACAGGCATTTCGGAATCGGCGGCGACGGGCTTGTGCTCATCTGCCCGTCCGAGGTTGCAGATGTCAGAATGGACATGTACAACGCCGACGGTTCACGCGGCAAAATGTGCGGAAACGCAAGCCGCTGCGTTGCAAAATACGTTTTCGACAACGGCATTGTAAAGAAAGACGAGATATCCCTTGAAACGCTCAGCGGAATAAAATACATAAAGGTTTTTCACAAGGACGGCAGAGCATTTACCGCAACCGTCAATATGGGTGCGCCGATACTTACGCAAAAGGACATTCCGACGCGCTTCGCCGAAGGCGGCACAGTCAAGACGCTCAACATCGGCAGTAACGACTATCCGGTGACCTGCGTATCCATGGGAAATCCGCATTGCGTAACCTTCGTTGAGGATGTAAACGCCGTGGAGATTGAAAAAACAGGTCCGCTGTTTGAAAATCACACCATGTTCCCCGACCGCATAAACACCGAATTTGTCAGGGTGATAAATCGCAACGAGGTTGACATGCGCGTATGGGAACGCGGCTCAGGCGAAACTCTCGCCTGCGGCACCGGGGCGTGTGCAACGGCTGTTGCGTGCGTGCTTAACGGATTTTGCGACAAGGACGCCGACATAAAGGTCAATCTTCGCGGAGGCGTTCTTACAATACGCTGGGCTGCGGACGGCAATGTTTATATGACCGGACCCGCAGAAACCGCATTCACCGGAGTATGGGAGGATAAGCAATGAATATCAACGAAAATTTTCTGAAAATCCAGAGCAGCTACCTGTTTTCAAACATCGCCAAAAAGGTACGCGAGTTTTCCGAAGCAAATCCGGACGCCGACATCATACGTCTGGGCATCGGTGACGCAACACGTCCGCTGCCCGAGGCTGTAACAGCAGCCATGCACAGGGCGGTTGATGAGATGGGCACCCTTGACGGCTTCCGCGGATATCCGCCCGAATACGGCTATGACTTTCTGCTTAACGCCATCAGCGAAAACGATTTCAAGGCGAGAGGTATAAACATCGGCGCGGATGAAATATTCGTAAGCGACGGCGCGAAAAGCGACACCGGAAACATCGGCGACATCTTCTCAAACGCCAACACCGTTGCGGTGTGCGACCCTGTTTACCCCGTATATGTTGACACGAACGTCATGTGCGGCAGAGCCGGAGAGGCGGTAAACGGAAAATGGTCCAATGTAATATACATGCCCTGCACCGCACAGACGGGCTTTCTGCCGGAGCTGCCCGCGCAGAAGGCGGATTTAATATATCTGTGCTTTCCCAACAACCCCACAGGCATGACAATTGACAAAAAGAATCTTCAGCGCTGGGTTGATTACGCAAACGAAAACGGCAGCGTAATCCTCTACGATGCCGCCTATGAAGCGTACATATCCGACCCGGAAATTCCCCACAGCATCTTTGAGCTTGAGGGAGCAAAAACCTGTGCAATAGAATTCCGCAGCTTCTCAAAAACCGCCGGATTTACAGGCGTTCGCTGCGCGTACACGATAATTCCCAAGGAGCTGACCTTCGGCGGCGTGTCACTGAACGCTCTGTGGGCAAGGCGGCAGGCAACAAAATTCAACGGCGTTTCATATATCACACAGCGCGGCGCAGAAGCAATCTATTCCCCTGAGGGCAAGCCTCAGGTCAAGGCGGTTATAGATTACTATAAAAGCAACGCCTCAACCATATCCGAAGGCTTAAAAAGCCTGGGCTATGAGGTATACGGCGGAACAAACTCGCCCTATGTTTGGCTCAAGGCTCCCGACGGTATGGCATCATGGGACTTTTTCGACCTGCTGCTGAACAAGGTGCAGGTCGTGGGCACCCCCGGCTCGGGCTTCGGCCCGTCCGGAGAGGGATATTTCCGTCTGACCGGCTTCGGCAGTGCGGAAAACACCGCAAAGGCGCTTGAAAGAATCGCCCGTCTTTGATAATAAGCACGGAAAGGAAAATTCAAATGAAGGATGTTTACGAAAGTCCGCTTAATTCAAGATACGCAAGCCATGAGATGCAATACATATTTTCTCCCGATTTCAAATTCAAGACCTGGAGAAAGCTCTGGATTGCTCTCGCCGAGGCAGAGCATGAGCTGGGTTTGCCCGTAACCGACGAGCAGATTGCCGAGTTAAAAGCAAATGCCGACAACATCAACTATGATGATGCCGCCGCACGCGAAAAAGAAGTCCGGCACGACGTTATGTCCCACGTCTGGGCTTACGGCCTTCAGTGCCCGACAGCCAAGCCTATAATCCACCTCGGAGCCACCTCGTGCTACGTAGGTGACAACACCGACCTCATAATCATGACCGAGGGCTTGAAGCTCATAAAAAAAGAGCTTGTAAACCTCATTGCCGTGCTTTCGGACTTCGCCGAAAAGAGCAAGGCTCTGCCCTGCCTTGCGTTCACTCATTTCCAGCCGGCACAGCCGACAACCGTCGGCAAGCGCGCCTCGCTGTGGCTTGAGGAGCTTGTGCTTGACCTTGCGGAGGTCGATTTCAGGCTTTCGCAGATGAAGCTGCGCGGCGCAAAGGGCACAACCGGAACACAGGCAAGCTTCCTTGAACTTTTCAACGGCGACAACGAAAAGGTCAAGGCACTCGACAAAAGAATCGCCGAAAAGATGGGCTTTGACGAGGTGTATCCCGTATCCGGTCAGACCTATTCAAGAAAGGTCGATTACAATGTGCTTTCGGTGCTCTGCGGAATAGCACAGTCGGCTGCAAAGTTCTCAAACGACATACGCCTGCTTCAAAATCTCAAGGAGATTGAGGAGCCGTTTGAAAAGAGCCAGATAGGCTCCTCTGCAATGGCATACAAGCGCAACCCAATGCGCAGCGAGCGCATCGCATCACTTTCAAGGTATGTAATTGCAAACACCGAAAACCCTGCGCTCACCGCAGCGGCACAGTGGTTTGAGCGTACCCTTGACGACTCTGCAAACAAGCGCATAAGCATCGCCGAGGCGTTTCTTGCGACCGATGCAATACTCGGGCTGTATATAAACGTTGCGGACGGACTTGTGATATATCCGAAAATGATAGAGAAGCATCTGCGTGAGGAGCTGCCGTTCATGGCGACGGAAACCATACTCATGCGCGCAGTCAAAAAAGGCGGAGACCGTCAGGAGCTTCACGAGAAAATACGCGTCCACTCCATGGCGGCGGGAACCGTTGTAAAGCAGGAGGGAAAGCCCAACGACCTGCTTGAGAGAATCGCGGCGGACCCTGCATTCATGCTCAGGCACGAGGAGCTTGCCGAGCTTATGAATCCGGAATATTTTGTAGGCCGCGCACCGCAGCAGACCGAGGAATTCATTACCGGTGTAATAAAGCCGATACTTGAGCAAAACGCCTCGCTGCTCGGAATAAATGTTGAAATAAAGGTATAAGGCGTTTTGCTCTTTACAACCATTTCAATTCGCAAAGCCACCGCGATACCGAAAGAAAGGAAGCTTTCGCAAAGCGAAAACCACGGTCGTATTCATGACAAAATTTGAAAATAATCTCTACGAGGGAAGCGTGCTCAAGCGCCTTGTGCTTTTCTCGCTCCCTTTTCTCGCCTCAAACATAATACAGTCGCTTTACAACGTTGCCGACATGCTTATCGTAGGCAATTTCAGCGGAACAAACAGCTTGTCCGGAGTCAACATAGGCGGTCAGGTGACATTCATATTGACGCAGATAGTGCTCGGCTTCTGCATCGGAGGCTCGGTGCTCATTGCACAATATATCGGTGCTCAAAATAAGCGGGCTGTCGAAAAGGTCACTTCAACGCTCATAACCTCACTTTTGATACTTTCGGCTATTATAACGGTGCTGATGGTTGTGCTGCGCACTCCGGTGCTGCGCCTTGTAAAGACACCTCAGGAGAGCTTTTCCGAGGCAAACGCCTACCTCTTTATAACCGTGCTCGGAATAATTTTCATATTTGCCTACAACGCGCTGAGCGCAATACTGCGCGGAATGGGCGACAGCAAGCGTCCGCTGTATTTCATCGCGGTAGCATGCGTAACAAATGTGGTGCTTGACCTGCTGCTTGTTGCAAAATTCAATATGGGCGCGGCGGGTGCCGCCATAGCTACCGTAATCTCACAAGCTATAAGCGTCATACTCTGCATTGTCTACCTGAAGAAAAATGATTTTATATTTGATTTCAAGCCCTCATCGTTTCGCATTGACCGTGAGAGTCTCCGGCTCATAACGAAGCTGGGGCTCCCCACTGCCGTGCAGAACGGAGTAACCAGCCTGTCGTTCATGTTCATTACCGTTCTGGTCAACATGGTGGGCGGAGTAAACGCATCGGCAGCAGTCGGCGTTGTCAGCCGCTTCAACGGCTTTGCGGTCATGCCCGCCGTGGCAATGGCAAGCTCGGTTTCGACCATGGCGGCGCAAAACATCGGAGCCGGTCAGATTGACCGTGCAAAGAAAACCTGCCGTATAGGTGTTATCGTCTCGGTCTTCTTCTCGTACGCAATATTTGCTCTTGTGCAGGCCTTTCCCGAACCGATACTCATGCTTTTTGACCGCAACCCCGAAATGATAGCAAACGGAGTGGAATATATCAGGGTGATGAGTCTTGACTATCTTGTAATTCCGTATATATTCTGTATAAACAGCCTGTTTGTCGGCGCGGGTCACACCACCTTTTCGCTGATATCCAACATGCTCTCATCGCTGCTGCTGCGCGTTCCCGCCGCCGCAATATTCGGCATTACGCTCGGCGGAGGTCTTGCCGGAATCGCCTTCGGCGCACCCGTGGCATCGGTCGGCTCCCTTGTGCTTGTGCTCTGGTTTTATTTTTCGGGAAAATGGAAAAAGGTTGTTATACATCATCAGCCTCAGGAGGAATGAGGTCTACCTCTTCTGCGAAAGGAATGATATAAGCATGGAAAAATACGCATGGAAGGCAACGATACTTGACGGAAAAAAGGATGAATATGTCCGCCGTCACAATGAGATATGGGCTTCGATGAAGCAAGTGCTTTCCGAAGCAGGAATAGTCAATTACACAATATGGAATACCGGAAATGAGCTTTTCGGCTACTATGAATGTGAAAAAGGAATTGATTTCGCCGCTGAGGTGCAGAATAAAAGCGAGGTTGTAGCACAGTGGAATGAATACATGAAGGATGTAATGATAATGGAGCCGGACCCCGTAACCGGAGCCCAGCCCAAGCTTGAAAAGGTTTTTGAGTTTAAATAAATCCGTTGCGATGAATCAGCCGGTGGCTGACGGCTGCAAACAATCCTCCGTCAGGGGAGCACACCGAAGCGCCGCCGGAGGCGGAAGCAGCGAGGTGGAAGCAGCGAGGTGTGCGAGTGAAGAAACAGGGAGAATTGCGAAGCGCTCCAAGCGAGCAAGGCGACCATGTTTCTGAGGGGGAGCGTCCTACCACCTCCTTTGCCAAAGGAGGCTTTAGCTCGCCGTAAGTGCTACGGGCTACAAACTAAACAACCGCCGCCCTCGCTCATTTGAAGCGGGGGCGACAGTCTGTGCCCTCCCGAAGGAGGGCTTTTTTCATTTACCTACCACTGAAACAAATCTTTCGTATGCCGCGGACCATTCATCCGCTGAGCCGGGTGTAAATTCCTTGAGATTTTCACCCCGTGCAATTATTTCTCTTGCCTGTGATATGCCCGATATTGCTCCGCCGGATATGAGCTGTACAACCACATTGCCGAGCACGGTTGCCTCTATCGGTCCTGCAAACACCTTGCAGTTACAGGAATCCGCTGTCATACGGCAAAGCAACCCGTCCTTCGTGCCGCCGCCCATTATGTGAATTTGCGGATAGCTCTTTCCGGTGCAATCCATAATCCCCTCGAAGACATACCTGTACTTCATTGCGAGACTTTCATATATGCAGCGCATTATCTCACCGACGGACTGCGGAACATATTGACCGGTCTTGCGGCAGAATTCGCGCACACGCTCGGGAATATTACCCATTGCCACAAACTCCGGTGCGTCCGGGTCTATAAAGCTTCTCAAGGGCTCCGCCGCAAGCGCCATCTGCTCAAGCTCCGCGTACGAATACTCCTTGCCCTCGCGCTTCCACTGGCGGCGGCTCTCCTGAATAAGCCACAGCCCGCATATATTCTTCAAAAACGCCGTCGAGTAGCCGTAGCCGCCCTCGTTTGTAACATTCAGACGCTTTGCCTTGTCATTTATAATCGGAGTTTCGGTTTCAGTTCCGAAAAGCGACCACGTACCGCAGCTTATGAATGCAAAATCCTTTTCGGACGTAGGCGTCGCCGTTATCGCACTCTGCGTGTCGTGCGCGGCAACGGATATCACCTTAACCTCGCCGAGCCCCAGCTCTTGCTTTATATCCTCGCTGATTTCGCCTATAACTCTGCCGGTTTCGGCAATCTGCGGAAGAAGCTTTTCGTCTATTCCGAAGGTGTCAAGTATCTCCTTTGACCATGTCTGCGTTTCAAGGTCAACCATCTGAGAGGTTGTTGCGATTGAATACTCTGCTGAAATTTTGCCCGTGAGCATGTAGTTGAATAAATCCGGCGTAAACAGCAGCTTATCCGCAGCCTCAAGGACGTGCGGACGGTTCTTTTTCAGCGAAAGCAGCTGAAAAAGAGTGTTGAACTCCATAAACTGTATGCCGGTTATATCGTAAAGTTTGTCAAGCGGCATAAGCTTTGCCGCTTCCTCTATCATGCCGTTGTTGCGCTTGTCGCGATAATGCACGGGATTTTCAAGCAGTGCGCCGTCCTTGCCTATGAGCCCGAAATCGACTCCCCATGTGTCTATTCCGACACTCTCAAAGCCTCCGGCAGCCTTCGCCGCCGCAAGCCCTGTTTTTATTTCATGAAACAGTCTGAGTATATCCCAATAGACTGTACCGTTAACGCTTACAGGCTCGTTTGCAAAGCGGTGAACCTCCTCAAGCCTTATGGTTTCACCGTCAAATATGCCGAGTATTGCTCTGCCGCTTGAAGCACCGAAATCAAATGCAAGAACACGCTTTTCCATAATTGCCTCCGAAAATTATAGTTTAGTCGGTTACAACGCCCTTTTTAAGTATGACATTGGCATACAGCGCACTCTCGCCGGTTGCGATTATCGCATAGGCGGTCTTTGCACGCTCATAGAAATCAAAACGCTCTATTTCCGAGAATTTCCAATCGCCCTGCTTGGCGACTATCGCCTTATATTCATCCCATATCACCGGAACGACATTGTCACCCGGTGTGACTTGCATAAGCATTACGGGGCTTTCAACATAGGGGTCAAGCGGAAAAAGCTTGAGTATTGCATCGAGCAGCTCAGGCACGCCGTGACCGTCACAGCGCACAAGCCGTTTTGCATTCGACGCAGCGGGGAAGTTGCCGTCGCCTATGACTATTTCGTCGCCGTGACCCATTTCATCAAGTATTTTAAGAAGCTCGGGTGAAATTATTGAAGGTATTCCTTTTAACATAACAAGACCTCCTGTTTATTTTTTCAGCATTCTAATATCGGTTCCGCAGAACTGCAGACTTACAAAGGTATATATTCTTGAGGTAACCCTTTTTTCGTATTTGTCCTCAAATTCCTTCCACGAAAGATTGGTGTTTATTATTGTGGGAAGTCCCGCCAGCAGACGTGTATTTATTATATTGTATACGCTTGCAACGGTGAACGAGGTGTTAAACTCCGTGCCCAGGTCGTCGATAATGAGCAAATCACATTCAAGAAGCATCTGCTCTATATTGCTCTCGCCCTCGTTTTGTCTGCCGAAATGCTCTCTTTCAAGCTTGCCGAGCAGATTTTGCGCCGTGCCGTAAATAACGCCGAAGCCCTTTTCGACAACCTCTCCCGCAATTGCAAGCGAAAGATGGGTTTTGCCCAGTCCTGTCGCACCGTTCATAAATATGCTCTGCGAGCCGAGGTCAAACGTGGCGGCGTATTCCTTGCAAAAGCCGAGTATTTCGCTCATACGCTTTCTCGGAGATATGCCGGTTTTGCTGTCCGTCCGCGCAGGATAATATGACAGGTCAAACCCGTCGAACGATGAGAGCATCAACGGGGAAGTGCTGCTGAGCTCATCATAGGACAGCTGCCTGAGCAGTTTAAGATGGCATTCGCAGAGCTTGCCGTTATATATCCCGCTGTCCTCGCATTTTTTGCACACATAGGACGGCTTCAGGTAATCCTCGGGATACCCCGCTGCCGCAAGAAGCTCACCCCGTGCCTTCTGTGCATCGAGATTATGCTTTGCAAGTCCGTTCACAAGCTCCGGTGTGAGAGTGCCTGAGCCCATAGCCCTTATGACATCAAGTCCTGCCTGAGCCATTTCGTTTTCAATATCCGAAAGCTCTGGATATTTTTTAAGCACCTCGTCACGGTGACGGCGCGCGACGGCCTCTGCATTTTCCTTGCGGCTTTTTATTGTTGATGCCGCTTTTTCGTAAAGTGCCGAGCTGTATCTCATTTTTTACCGTCCCCCCTTTTTCTGACCACCAGCGGCTCATATAATGCTCGTCTGGCAAGCTCGTTTATATCATATGACGATTCAAAGCCCGTTGCCTTGGATGCGCCCTTTTTCTTCGTGTTCGTTGCCGCGTCAAGCTGCTCACGGGATTTTACCGAATTCTTATCCCACAGCTTCAGCGTCTTGTTGGCCTGTGCAAAGCTCCCCTTCGCACCCTTTTCATCGGCTATGGCAAATGCCTCGTTTATGTTATGAGCGTCAAAGCCCATGTCGCAAATCCACGCCTTCAGATATGCACTCTGCGTTGAGTTGGGCTTGTCTCCCGTAAGCTCCACACCCAGTTTTTTCAGCTCGCTCCAGATATCGTCTATGTAGTAAAGCAGCTTTATCTGCTCCTCTGCGTCCGCAAGAGTTTTTATACCGTTTTTGTTCCAGTCCTCACCTATACTTTTGATATGGCTTGTGGAGGTGTTTTTCTGCATGGCGGCATACTGAAGCAGCATCATTATAACCTCCGCGGGGAAGCCGTAATGGTCGTAAAGCATAAGCAGCGTGCCCTGCATATCATACCCGAAGGTGCCGCCGAGAATAAGCTGCGCCTCATTATACAGATTTTTAAGCTCCGGCTGCTCACGCATACGCTTGGCTATCTGTCCGGCGGTAGGTTTGCTCACAGGTATCGGGCGAAGATTTTTGTTCTCTTTTGTTCTATCCTTTTCCGAAAGAGATGCCTTGAGCTCTTCAAGCCGGCGGCTCTCCTCAAGCTTTTTTTCGGTATCCGCGTCATTTTCCAGCACTGAGCACGCACACCAGTAATCAAGCGCATCACGCACCTCATTTTCGGTAAGCGCCGTAGCCGAGGCTATGCCGCTTATTTCCTGCTCCCCGTTCCGTCCGGAGAGTATATAAAGCAAAACCTTAAAGCTCGCAGGAGATGCAAGCTTTAAGTGTTTTTCAACTGCCTGTGCCGGAACCGCCACAACCGCGCCCCACAGCGATGGATTTATTCTGTACATGTTCATGCTCCGCTCTGTTTTTTCATAAAAAATACCGCCGCAGTGGTGGGACCGCAGTGAGAGGTTATAGTACAGCCCGGATGTGAAATCAGAACCTCTTTAAATTTGCAGTGTCGCTTTATCTCCTTGCGAAGTATGTCCTCAACAGCATCGGGAACCTCCACGGTATATGCGATTATGCATCTGTCGGTGTCGATTTCCCCTGAGTGCGCTTCAAGGAGATCCGAAACATACTGCGCGCAGCACGATTCAAATTTTCCGCGATATTTTTTACCAACGCTGAGCTTTCCGGATTCCATCTCAATGGACGGCTTTATGCCGAGAATATTTGCTCCGAACGCAGAAACCGCCGAACAGCGGCCGCCTTTATAGAGAAAATCCAGCTTATCAATTATAAATGTTGTTACGACGCGCTCCCGGAGCGCGGAAAGCTTTTCGGCAATCTCCGGTGCAGAAAGACCCTGCTCGCGCATTTCACACGCCTTAATAACGAGAAGTCCTATTGCGGCGCACAGGCTTTTGCTGTCAACAACGTATACATTCCCCACCTCAGCCGCGGCAATGCAGGCGTTCTGATAGGTTGACGAGATTTCCGCAGACAGGCTCAGGTGAACAACCGCCGTCCCCTCGTCTGTATAGCTTTTGAAAACGTCTATGTACTCGCCTATCGTGACCGCCGAGGTCTTCGGAATATCACCGCTTTCGCGGCATTCACGGCAAAGCTCCGCGGGAGTTATTTCAATCCCGTCACGCCGGCTTTTACCGTCAAGGACGATATGAAGCGGTATAAGGGAAACCCCATACCGCTCCAATATATTTTCCGGCATATCTGCCGCACTGTCTGTTGTTATGGCAATTTTATTCTGCATAAAGTCTGCTCAGCCCTTAAATTTTGATATTACGCCCACATCAAACTGACCGCCGCTTTTCACAGAGGTTATGTCTGATATGTCGCCGTCCGAGGAGAGAGATCTGCCGGCTGCAAAGAATGCTCCGTCCGGAGAGGCAGCAACACATCTGAAGCTATCGTTTTTAGTTCCGCCGAATACCTGGCTCCATGAAACTCTGCCGTTATCCGACACACTCACCGCAAGACCGTCAAGTCCGCCGTGATTGCCCACAACCGCAAGGTCCCTGTTTGCGGAGCGAGTGCTTCCGACCGCTATATATCCGCCGTTGACTTTTACTACGGATTCGAGAATATCCTCGGCATTTCCGCCGAAGTTAACCGACCATTCCACGGAGGAATCCTTGCCGAACCTGACTATTATACCGTCGTTATTTCCCTTATTGGTTGAAAGCGCGGAAAGCTCTCCGTCCGCGGACCTTGAGTAGCCTGCCACTACGCATCCGCCGTCGCCGGTGGTGCAAATGGCATCAAAAATATCGTTTCTGCTGCCGCCGAAGCTTGTTATCCATGTGGTATTGCCTTTCGCAGAAAGCTTGGCAACAACACCGTCGAATTCACCCTTAGGAACTATTATACCGTAAGGAGTCGTGTTTGTTTTTGCGTTTTTAAAGGAGCCCACCGCGAAAATGCTGTTATCGGAATCAACCGTAACATTGTTGAAGCGGTCCATATTGTCGCCTATTATTCTGTACCAGTTGACCTCACCTGTTGAGGTGTATGAAACTATACTCGCCGAGCTTCCGCGCGAGGTTCGCGCAAGGGAAGCGATATCGCCGTCATTGGTTCCGACGCTTCCTGCGACTATTATGTCTCCGGAGGGCGCAACCGCAACGCCGTTAAACGTGTCGGTGGTGCTTGTTCCGAAATTCTTAACCCAAAGCTTGTTGCCCTGTGAGTCAAACTTAACGACAATCGCGTCATAGGAGCCGCGGCATTCAACGCCGAGGTCTGTGGCATTGGAATATCCGCAGGCAACAAAGCCGCCGTCCGGAGTTTGAGCAATAGACACAAGTGTGGTAGCTCCGTTTCCTCCGAATGCCTTCTTCCACATGACAGCGCCCTGCGCGTCATACTTGATAATTACCGAGCACGGTCTGCCTATTGAATCCGCAATGGAGAGCATATCGTTATCCGAGGAGTTTGTAACGTTGATTGCCACGCAGCCGCCGTCGGAAAGAGCTGTGACCGCTGAAAAATAATCCGCCAGAGTTCCTCCGAAGGTTGTCTTCCAGCTTGTGGGATTAACCGGTGTAGGTGCCGCCGTGGGAGGCTCGGTGGGAATTATGGGAACCGTAATAACCTCTCCGCCCGCATTGGTTGCAGTGTTGCCCTCTCCGTCCGTAAGCGGTACCATGGTGGTGCCGCCCGGATATGTGGGATAAAGCGTTGTATTTGTGGTTTCGTCAATTGATGGAGTTATCGTTATAACCTTTGTTACGTCTTTCCCGTCGGAATCCTTAACCTTTGAACCGTCCGGATTTGTAACCGGAATGGTGACCTCAATCGGTACGCCTACCACCGTTGTTATTTTGTTACCGTTTGCATCTGTTACATACGCACCGTTCGCATCCGTAACATACACCTGTGTAGTCTGAGGAATCACGGTCATCGGTTCACCGTTTTCATCAGTCACCACAACACCGTTCTCATCGGTTACAACTATAGGGTCGAGAGAGTCCTTTCCTTTGCAGCTGGCAAGAATAAGTACTATAACGCACCCTGTTATAAATACCGGCAGAAGTTTTATATACTTTTTCATGGGAAAAAAGCACCTCCGGAGAAATTTATATATTAAACAACCCATATATACCTTTATACAGTTTATCATAAAGATTGCCGGATTTCAAGCAAAATACAAATCTTAACAAAAAAAATTGTTATTTCATCTAATTTTTCGTTGAAATAGTCGGTGAAGTATGTTATAATCGCCCTTGTGTATTTATGATTCAAGTCACGTTCGGTCTTAAATTCGTCCGGCTCCGACTCGGGCCGGCACAAGGAGGAAATAAATTTGAAAGCCTACAATGCAAACGACATCAGAAACATCGCCATCGCCGGACACGGCGGCAGAGGCAAAACCACTCTCGCGGAAGCAATGCTTTTCCTCGCAGGCTCAACCGACAGACTCGGCAGAACCGCCGACGGAAACACTGTTATGGACTTTGACGCAGAGGAAAAAAAGAGGAAGGTATCCGTTTCAACGGCTGTATCCCCTCTTGAGTGGAAAAATGTAAAAATAAATCTTCTTGACACTCCTGGTCTTTTCGACTTTGCAGGCGGAGTTGCCGAGGGTGTACGAGCGGCAGAGTCCGTGCTTATAGTTACAGCCGCCGGCTCAGGGCTTGACGTGGGAGCCGAAAAGGCATTCAAGGCAGCAAGCCAGAGAGGCATTGCGAAAATGTTCGCAATAACCAGACTTGATGCCGAAAACACCGATTTTTACAAAACTCTTTCCGCCCTGACCGATGAATACGGCAGCGCCGTATGCCCCGTTGTTGTTCCGCTCATGAGCGGCGACAAGGTTAGTGCTTATGTTGACTTTGCCGAGGGTAAGGCGTATGAATATGCCGGCGGCAAGGGCAAGGAAATCGCCTTCCCTGACGACGCACGAATTGCCGAGATGAAGTCCGTATTTACCGAGGCAGTGGCCGGCGCCGATGAGGAGCTTATGGAAAAGTTCTTCGAGGGTGAGGAGTTTACTCATGAAGAAATAGTTAAGGGGCTTTCCGCCGGAATCAAGGACGGAGTTCTCTTCCCCGTATATGCCTGCTCAGGCTACAACACCGATGCTGTTGAGCTCATCCTCAACGCCATTGCTCTCACAGCTCCGAGTGCTGCCGACAAGGCATCCGAAAACGCTGTTGACGGTGACGGCAAGGAGCTTGAAGTCAAGTGCGACGAAAACGGACCGCTTGCTGCAATCTGCTTTAAAACCATCGCCGACCCGTTCGTCGGAAAGATGTCCTTCCTCAAGGTGGTATCCGGCAAAATCACCGCCGATACTCCCGCATATAACGCCACAACAGGCGAGAGCGAAAGAATGGGTAAAATAATCACCGTTAAGGGCATAAAGCAGGAGGATTCAGCAGGCATACCCGCCGGTGACATCGGCGTTGTTACAAAGCTTACCGGAATCAACACCGGCGACACCATCTGCAATTCCAAGCAAATAATAAAGCTTGCCGGAGTCAACTCCCCGGCGCCCTGCCTCTCAGTAGCCGTCCGTGCTCGCAAGAAGGGCGAGGAGGAAAAGATAGCCTCCGGTCTTCGCAGACTTATGGAGGAGGACCCCACAATCTCCTATTACACCAACGATGAAACTCACGAGCCGATACTCAGCGGACTCGGCGAGCAGCATATAGACATCATCATCTCCAAGCTCAAGAGCAAATTCGGCGTTGAGGTTGACACCAGCGTACCCAAGGTCGCTTACAGAGAAACCATCCGCAAGGTTGTTGATAAGCAGGGACGTCATAAGAAGCAGTCCGGCGGTCACGGCCAGTTCGGTGACGTGTGGATTCGCTTCGAGCCGTATGCCGGCGAGGAGGGCTTCCTGTTCACATCCGACGAGGTTGTCGGCGGCAGCGTACCTAAGAACTTCTTCCCCGCTGTTGAAAAGGGTCTTCGCGATTGCATAGCCAAGGGCATGATTGCGGGTTATCCCATGGTCGGCATAAAGGCAGCGCTTCACGACGGTTCCTATCACCCGGTCGATTCCTCTGAAATGGCATTCAAAACCGCCGCGCAGATAGCCTTCAAAAACGCTATCCCCGAAGCTCAGCCCACCATACTTGAGCCTATCGGAACCGTCAAGGCTTACATGCCGGACGACAACCTCGGCGATATCATGGGCGACATCACCAAGCGCCGCGGCAGAGTCCTCGGAATGGGTCCTGCCAACGAGCCCAAGATGCAGGAGCTTATTGCAGAGGTTCCCATGGCGGAGCTCGGCGACTTCCCGACAATTCTCCGTTCGGTAACCGCAGGCAGAGGCTATTTCTCCTGCGAGTTTGCAAGATACGAGGAGGCTCCCCAGATGATTGCCGACAAGGTTATCGCCGAAGCCAAAATCGAAGACGAAGAATAAGAAACAACATAAAAAATCCGGGCTGCTCATCATTGAGCAGTCCGGATTTTTTATAATGTATGTGTTTGCGTTTTAACCGCTTTATCTGCTGCGCTTTTTTATCCACAGCTCGCACAGCTTTACTCCGGCATAGGGCTCGCCTATTTCAAGCTCAAGGCAGCCGTTGACGAACACGGATGCAGGCAAAACATACGATGCCGTTTCAAAGCCCGGAGCCAACAGCTCGGAATCGAATTTCTCATCGCGTTCACCGCCGAATTGCGGGCCGTCGTACACCGTAACCCCGTTTGCAATTACGTGGTGATGCTTGAGCACCGGATACTTTTCGGACTTGAAGCTCACACGCAGCGTATAATCCGTATCGGGGGCAAATCCGGCGGTTTTCAGCCTCAGCTGATAATGGTCGTAAACCTTGAGCATTGACATCGGCATGCTGCCGTTGTTAACCGACGGTCTGTCGCCGCGGAAGTCTATGTAAAACTCCCCTTCCACAGGTACGCCCAGCACATCAAAGCCATGCTCCGCGAGCGAGAAATAATATTCATCGCTTTCAACCGTATTGCGTCCGAGAAGCCGGTCGATAAAGCCGTCTTGCTCAGCCTCCGGGAGAGCATCACAGTAGTCAAGGCGGTTGAGAAGCCATTTCTTGTCCGTCACGGGCTGGTCGATTGTTTCAAGCGTTGCGCCGCGCTCCCATGAGTCCGCGCAGTAATGCTCAACATCGAGCTGCAGACCGATTTTTTCAAACAACCTCTTTCCGAGATTGTCTATCTCGCCGCGCAGGGCGGTATAGCCATCATCAAAAGGAGTTTCGAGAACCTCGCGTGCACGGGCTGTATCGCGCTTTTTCAGATAATACCTTGCATCCTCGACAAGCCGTGTTTCAAACACTCTGCGCCGTCTGACAAGAGCATCGCACTTTGCGCGGAACAGGCATTGCAGAAAACGCCAGTTTTCATTGAGAAACGGATAATTTTCCGAAAGCCGCTCCCACAGCAAAAGAGTGTCGTCTATTCCGGAGTTTTCAAAGGGGTCTCCCTGCCAGTTGCGTTCAAGAGCAAGTATACCGTCGGCAACTGTTGAGGCGGGAGCGCCGAAAAAGAAGACTCTCGAATAGTCCTCAAGCGTATCGCGCAGGGATACCTCGGGGAAGAAGTCCATATCGCTCCAGACCATCTTGTTTATGTCATCGCTCACGCCTTCGGAGTAGCTCACCGAGCCTATAACATAGCGGCGAGTAATGCGGTGGAGAAGGCGGAACTCGGTCGGACGCGGATTTATGCTTTCGCGCGAAAGCGTAGATGCAAGAGCATAGTGCCAGTCATCACGGTTGAAATGCACCGGATATTCACAACGCACATTGTGGGTTATATCGGGATAGAAGCGCAGCGGATACTTTGACGGCAGCCTGCGGCGCAGCTCATCCATCGGCAAAGCGTGATTCGGGCCGGTTATTACGCCGTCAATTTCGTCGGGAAGCTTTTCAAGCTCCTCAATAAACGCCTCGCCCCAGTCCGGATATGTGTGCGGCTTTTGAGCGGAAGGCCACATCTGCGCATTCGGATGCACCTTTTTCAAGCCCTTGGATATGGCTATACAACGCTCTATAAATTCGTCGGCATAGAACTCACCGGGGTCGCCTCCGGGAGGAAATACCGCATCAATTCTCGGAACCTTTTCAAACAGCCTTGAGCGGCGCTCAACCGCAGCGTCTATGCTTTCCTCATTGTTCGGGTACCACAGCGAAACATCCATATCGAGCGAGTCGGCAAGGCGCGAGGCCTCCGGCAAAAACTCCTCCGGCTCATATTTCATAAGCCTGTTGCGGCGCACCTTGAGGTCTTCATTCGGTATATGCTCACAGGTGTTCGCTCCGAAAAACATCAGGTCACGGTAGTAGCGGTAATACTGCTCATAATCCCACGCATCATAGCTGTTCGGTGTGGTGCGGTAGCCGAGCTGATGACCCCTTATGGACTTGTCGGGCACATACTCGCCGGAAATGTCCTTTATAAGCAGAATTTTACCGTTCTCGTAAACGCTTTTTCTGAGGAACATTGAAAACGCATATATCAGACCGCGGGTTCCCGACGCGAAAAAGCCGATTACTCCGTCCGAAAGTGAAATCCTGTAGCAATCCTTGTTTTTCAGCGTATCGCATATTCCGAAAACCGCGCACGGAGCAACGGCATTGTCCGTAAACGGAACATTGTTGCCGGTACGCACAGCTATCTCCTGCATGAAAAGCTCCGCCGCCGCACGTGCCGACGGATGCTCAACACACACACAAAGAGATGTGAAATCAAACTGCATTTTAATCACCGTATGATGCCGTTTTGCGCAGCTTCCGGAGGCTCATTTGCATAACGTCATCGTGCCTTTCGTATATTTTTCTTGTATCTTGATTATTGTAGCATAAAATGCAGCGTATGAACAGAAAAATCCTCATGAAAAGAGAAAAAACATCTGCAAAAAGTAAAAAAGCCCTTTAAAAATCCGGAAAGATGTGGTAAAATAATCGGGAATTAAAACTCGCGGGAGTAGTTTAATGGCAGAACTTCTGCTTCCCAAGCAGATAGCGGGGGTTCGATTCCCCTCTTCCGCTCCAGAAAAAAGCACATCGCAATGCGATGTGCTTTTTTCAGTTCTATTCGCCTGCGGCGAGTTATATGCCCCTTTGGGGCGTGATATTCGGCTACGCCGAGTGATATGCCTGCGGGCGTGAGAGGCGAATAGAATATCACTTCGAGCGCAGCGAGAAATATCACTCTTGCCGCAAGGCAAGAATATCACGCCGCGACAGCGGCATATCACTTTACAGAGCTAAAGATTTATACTATACTTTATTAAAGAGGTGATACTTGTGGCTGATAGCATTTTAAGGAATAAAGCCAAAGAATTTGCAAAGCAAATCGTCTATCTTTGCAGAGATATAAAAGCAAATCAACGGGAATCGGTACTGACCAATCAACTTTTGCGTTCCGGAACATCAATCGGCGCAAATCTTCATGAAGCACAATATGCGCAAGGAACAAAAGATTTCATATCGAAGCTTGAAATCGCGCAAAAAGAGTGTTATGAAACCGAGTATTGGCTTGAGTTGCTTTCGGAGACCGGCTATATACCAAACGAGCAATATCAATCACTACAAAGCACCTGCGGATCAATTCGCCGTATGCTCATTGCTTCCATCAACACCGCAAAGAAAAGCAAATGTTGAAAAAGGCGTAAGCATATGGTATCATCCCTTTAGAATCGCTTTGATAAATGGACAAATGAGGAGTTAAACTGTGGAGAAATATACAATAACCGAAAAAGACAGGGAACTAATAAAGGAAGGCCTAAATATATTAGAACAGAATTTTGATGATGGTATATATAATCATACAGTCGGATGCGCATTACTATGTCGCAACGGGCATGTTTATAAAGGAGTAAATTGTGACGGTATCCATGGTTCTTGTGCGGAATACATAACAATGGGTATTGCTATTTCGGCAGGCGAAAGAGATTTTGACACCATTGTCGCTGTCCATGAGAAACATCTTAATTGTGTAATTTCACCTTGCGGGAATTGCCGTCAAATGTTATTTGAATATTGTCCCGATATAAAAGTCATTGTAAATGATGAATACGGCGAATTGATAAAAGTAAAAGCAAGTGATTTATTGCCCTTTGCGTGGAAACCGGTTATGTGTTAACTTCATTTCCGCCGTGTGGATTATGTTAACCCTATCGCCGTGAGGGTACGAATCCACCCAAAAAAATTGGCTTCGGGTTCATATCCACTTACACTGCCAGAAAAAACCGTCTTGCTTTGCAAGGCGGTTTTTTCAATGAAATTTGCCACGCGGGCAAGTAAAATATGCTGCGGCACATAAGGGGCAAATTTTATTTCACTTTCTGCGAAAGCAGGAAATTTCATAATCCGCAAGGATTATTTCATATTGCGACAGCAATATTTCATTCGTTCCTTTGTGAGGGTACGAATCCACCCCAAAAATCGGCTTCGGGTTCATATCCCCCTACTGACACTAAAATGAAGTCGCCCATTATGGCGAATCCCGTCTTCATCCGTTCTTCGTTTTCTGCTTTAAAAAAGATTCAGACTTACCAAAACAGGGACACGAGGTTGAAATAGTCGCAAAGACATGATAGAATAACTTTAAAAACAACTCGGCAAATCGGAATTTGTAGCAACGAGACCGTCTTTGCTATAAATTGAAAGCAACTCCTAATAGTTATATTATGTGGGGTGACACAATGAAAATCATAAAATTTACTCCGAAATACAGAGATGATTTGATTTTTATGGTTTTAGAGGCTAAAAATGCTTTGAAAAGAATACCGACATTAAACCCTGATTTATTGGATATTGATGAATATTATTTCAATAAAGGCGATATGTTTTGGATTGCCATTGATGAAAATGATAGAGTAATAGGATCTATCGGTTGTAATATAGAAAACAACTCTGCTGTTTTGCATAGGCTGTATGTAAAACACAATATGAAAAGACAAGGAATTGGATCTGAGTTGCTTAAAACAGCAGAAAATTTTGCAAAAATGCGTCAATGCGAAATTATTAAATTGCATCTTGGCGAGAAAGAAACATATTTTGAATCAAGATTTTTTTACTCAGGACACGGATATGTTTATGATGATTCAGACCATATGAGCAAAACGATTTATTGTTGATTATTCATTTGCGCGTAAGCGCACAAATTCCGGTTTGTTTATTCTTTTTTCGGCCGGGCGGAATGGTTATTCTAAAAACAGTCTGTCTGCCCGAATTGTCAGCGGCGACACGCCGCCAAATTTTCGGTTTTCCTGAGAGCAAATCAGAAGTTTACGGGAGGCGTTGAAGCATGTTTACTGCCAAAAGAAAAATCCTTTGCTTTTCTGTTATTGTTACGGCAGTAATCGGCGTTATTTTGTGCTTTTTAATCACAAAAGGGCTGATTGTTTTTGACCATACAGCCGAAAAAAGGGACGGCGGCATATATTGGAATGACACAATGTACGTGTCGTGTTACGGCAAATACACAGAATGGAAAACGATAGCAAAGACAAAGGACGGCTGGCATATAAATGCAGTGAAAGAGGACAGCAGCAACACATTTATTGTTGCACGCAGCTTTCTGGATCAGGAGTTATTTGTGAAATCAGATTATACTGTTCCTGTTTCCGGTGAAATAACAACTGTATTCTGGGGAGGAAATGAGATAAAAAATACCGAATTCATCAATGCTGTATCAAAAATTCTCGAAAACGCAGTTTCTGATTTTGAATACGAAACGGAAGCCATATACAGCATACAAGACAATCAAAAAATGCGGGATTTATATATCGGTTATAACGGCTGTCCCGTAGGAACCTACTTTGCAGGCTACATGGGAATCGTTAATGATAAATGGTGTATTACAACAGAAATATCTGATGAGCAGCACAATGCCGACGGTTCATCCAAACCATATACAGTGTGGTGTTATTGCATCCCACAGGAATACAGTGAATTGCTGGAGAAATCATTTGAATAAATTCCAAATCGGTCAATTTTGATTTGTCACGACGTTTTCGGTCAGCAGTGCATTTAAAATCACCAACAATTAAAGCCCCGATTACCTGCGGCAGCTCACCGTCAGGCACTGATTTGTATGATTATTTCCGGACATCTCTTTTCCTCACGCAAGGCATAAAAAGACCTTATTCTTAGGAATAAGGTCTTTTTCATGAAAAAGCCGATGTGCGCTTAAAATACGCTCCGTGCACCGCGCTCCGGAATAATATTTGAAGTTTTTTCTGCAGATGTCAAAAGCGCAATAATATACTCTAATTAATTTTATAAAATAATTTATTTTTTGTATTTTATCAAAACCTTCCCTTGCTCGATAAAAATATTTTGTTGTTCTGCCGTCATAGAACGGAAAACCCGCAGTAATTCGTCCTCTTTCAAACTGTCGCTGTTCGTCAAGTGAATGTTTAACAAATAATCGGTGCTTACATTAAAATATTTTGCCAACCGTTTCAGTGTTTCAAAATCCGGCTCACTGCTTCCCTGAACATAGCCGCCGATTGTTGAGGGCGCAATATTTAAATCCATTGCCAACTGTTTTTGTGTTATATTTCTTTCCTCAATAAGGGAACGCAACTTATCGCTAAAGCTCAAACAAATCACCTCATGTACATTTTAAGTTAATAAAGGGTTGTATGCGCAAAAAAACGAGAATATAGTTGACGCAACGAGTAAATGGTGATATACTTGTCGTGTAAATATTAACTTTTTTGTTTGTTGATATTTGCGAAAATTAATGTTGGGTGAGGAGAACAAAATGGAAAATATTAATGAAATTGAAACCCTGAAAAATGTTCTTGATTTGGAATTGTTCATAAAAGACAAATCTAAAACGTTATCCCGCTTAAAAAATCAAAGATTCAGAAAAGAACCGGATGAACCGGTAAGGGGAACTATAAGCATTGATTATCCCGAAATAAAATCAGAGATTAAATTTAATTGGCCTTTAGCCTTGTTGCCGTCTTTGCTTTTCTTGCCCTGGTTTTTTATATATTATTTTGTGATTTACAAAAAAGACAAGGAAGCTGATATTGAAGCAATAAAAAATTCCGATGCATACAAGTCCCAGTGTCAAGCTATAGATAAAAGGGTCGCTGAAAGACAAGCAGCTTTAGACCTTGAATATAAAAATAACGTCAATGAATACAATAACGTCATAATACCGCAGTACAATCACGATTTGGAGGCTTGGACAAAGAAACGGGAAGAAGAAATCACTGTTGTATCAAACGAATTAAGCGATGCTGAAAAAAAGCTGTGTGATTGCTATAATTCAACAAAAATTCTGCCTGTTCAATATCGCAATATTTCGGCAATAGAGTATATATATGATATGATTTCCACTTCCAATTATGATATAAAACAGGCAATTGATTTGTATGACAGAAATGAACAAAGGAAAATTGATGAACAGCGCTTGGAAGAACAAAGACTTTTAAATGAGCAACAGCAAAGGGCAAATCAGCTTGCAGCCACGCAAGCATCCTTACTTGAAGAGCAAAACGATATTGCCGAAAAAGCGAGGCGAGATGCAAACAAAGCCGCGGTAGTCGGCGCGGTCCAACGTCACAACATAAACAAAAAATTGTAAGCTGATTCGCCTGTCATAAACCTCTCCCTTACATAGAGTAAAAAAACTTATCAAATAACACTTAACAACTAAAAAAGCGCCACCCTTTCGGGCGGCGCTTTTTCCGTTATATCCGTTATATATTACAGAAGATATGAAACCGTTTCCTGCGGTTGATTTTCGGCGACATACACCCTCGGGACACGCCGTGAAATTCCGCATACGACCTCATAATTGAAGCTCATGCTCATCTCGCCTATCTCCTGGGCGGTGATACATTTCCCGGACTCCTCTCCCATAAGGATAACGCGGTCGCCGACCTTTACGTCCGGAATATCCGTGACGTCAAGCATAATCTGATCCATGCACACCTTGCCCACAACCGGAGCAAAGCAGCCGTTTATTATCACATGTCCTTTGGATGAAAGGGCGCGCGGATAACCGTCCGCATAGCCGACGCACACGGTTGCTATTCTGGTTTTTTTCTGCGCGGTATAGATGTGTCCGTAGCTCACACCCGTACCTGCTTCGATTTCCTTGACATATATTACATGGCTTATCAGGCGCATTGCCGGCTTGAGCTCGACTGCCGTCTTGTTGACCTCGTCCGAGGGATAGAGTCCGTACAGTGAAACACCCATACGCACCATATCAAAAAACTCGTCAAGCTCGATTATTCCCGCGCTGTTGCATATATGCTTAATCGGGATATTAACACCGAGCTCGGAAAGCATACCGCAGAACGTCTTGAACTTTGCCGTCTGCGAAGCGGTAACCGCTTCCTTGCCCGCACAATCCGCACATGCGTAATGAGTGAATATTCCCTCAACAAAGACATTGGGAAGCTTTGAAATTTCAAGCACAATCTGTGCGCTTGCGGCATCGGGTCTGAAGCCAATCCTACTCATTCCGGTATCGAGTGAAATATGAAGCTTGGCAGTTTTACCGAGCATTACCGCGGCAGCTGAAAGCTGCTTTGCATCCTCAAGTGTGAATATTGTCTGTGTGATTGAATTTTCAATCAGCTTATCATACAACAGCGGAGAGGTGTAGGATAAAATAAGTATAGGTGTGCTTATTAAGCCCTTGCGAAGCTCAAGTGCCTCATCAAAGGTTGCGACGGCAAAATAATCAGTCTTACCTTCAAGCAGCTGTGCGGTCTTGAGTGCGCCGTGACCGTAGGCATCCGCCTTTATCACAGCCACTGCCTTTACGCCCTCTGGCACTCTTGCCCTCAGAGCGTAAAAATTGTGAAGTATCGCGTCCTTGTTGATTTCCGCATAGGTTCTTGTGTATTCGGACATAATTTTACATCTCCCTCAGGAGCAATATTTCAACGCCGCTTTGTTCAAGCTTTTCGCGGATTTTCATAACAAAGGCGAGCGCCTTTTCGTTGTCGCCGTGTACGCACACGGAGTCCGCCTTTATCGGCACATCTTTTCCGGATATTGCCGTGACCTTGCCCTGTGTAACCATGCGCACCACGCGGCTGACCGCCTGTTCCTCGTCGGTTATTACGGCTCCGGGCTTGCTTCTTGCAACGAGAGAGCCGTCCTCCTCATAAGCGCGGTCCGCAAACACCTCGCTTGCGCACGCCACGCCCTTTTCCGCCGCAGCCTCAAGCATCTTGCTGCCGGAAAGAGCCAAAAGTATAAGCGAACTGTCGTATTCGTAAACTGCCTCACATATTGCGTCGGCAAGCGCGCGGTCCTTTGCAGCCATATTATAGAGCGCACCGTGCGGCTTGACATGCTGAAGCTTTACACCGTTAGCACGGCAGAACCCATCAAGAGCGCCTATCTGATATGTCACATACGCCTTTGCCTCGGCAGGAGAAACGACCATATTTCTTCTTCCGAAGCCCATAAGATCGGGGAAGCCCGGATGAGCACCGACTCCGGCACCGGCTCTTGCGGCATCAGCAACGGTTTTGCTCATCACAACGGGGTCGGACGCATGAAAGCCGCAAGCGACATTCGCCGACGAAATAAAGGGAAGTATTTTATCATCAAGTCCGATTTTATATGCGCCGAAGCTTTCGCCGAGGTCGCAGTTAAGGTCAATCTTATACATTATGTATCGCCGTCCCTCACAAAATTTAAACTCTCAAGGATACATTGGTAATATCCGTTATGAACATGTGTCCGGGTGCGTGTGTTATGGCTATGGGGGGCTTCACGCTCATAACAACCGACTGCGGCGTGACTCCGCAGCACCAGAACACCGGAACCTCACCCTTGTTTATGGTTACGGCATCACCGAAATCGGGTTTGTTTATATCCTTTATGCCGATGACGGACGGGTCACCTATGTGTATGGGCGAGCCGTGAACTCTCGGTACAGCCGCGGTCACCGTAGTAGCGGTAACAATCTGCGAATACGGTATCGGGCGCATACTCACCACCATTTTTCCGTGGAAGCGTCCCGCCTCCTCGCAGTCGATATTTGTGAGATACATCGGAACATTGCAGCCCTCTTCTATATGTCTTACAGGCACTCCCGCCTCAAGCAGCGCGCCCTCAAAGGAAAAGCTGCAGCCGATGAGAAAGCTGACAAAATCATCGCGCCAAAGGTGCTCCACGCTGTCATATTCTCCGGTCAATACGCCGTTTTCATATACGCGGTATTTGGGAATATCTCTGGCAATGTCTGCGTTTTTTGCTATGTATTTAAGCTCACGGCTTCCGACATCCGAAACCTCAAGCACCGGGCATGACTTGGGATTGCGCTGTGTAAACAGCAAAAACTCATAAGCGAGCTCACGCGGAAGTATGACAAGGTTTGCCTGTGCGTAGCCGTTACACATTCCGGAGGTCTGATGCGTTATTTTGCCTTTTCTTATAAGCGCGCGCACATCGCACGGCTTCATGTTTGAATAATCCATATTATGACCCATCCTTTCGCAGAGGCGCAAATTTGATGTTTGAAAGCCTTAGCTCCTCATAAGCGACACGGCGAAATTCCTGAACCAACGCTCGTGTGCTATGTATATTTTTTGAGCCTGTTTTATATCTACAGCCTTAAAACGGATTGAATCTCCCGGCTTCTTTTGAGCGAGGGAGGGAATATCGGCGGATATAACGGTGGCGATTTTTGCATAGCCTCCCGTTGTCTGCCTGTCCGCCATCATGATTATAGGCTTGCCCGACGCGGGAATCTGTACGCTGCCGAGAGCGATGCCGTCCGATATTATGTCGGATTTTGCCTTCGCCTGTATACTCTCGCCCTCAAGCCTCACACCCATACGGTCGGACGCGTTTGAAAGTGTATACACCTGTGAAAGGAAGGTGCTCACACCCTCGTCGGTGAAATAATCGTCCTGAGGGCCCAACACAACACGTATAAATTCGTCATGCCGAGGAATTTCATCCTCCTCAAGACGTCTTGCGGAAATCCCGAACAAGGTGTCCTGCTGTGTTCTGAAATCCAGAACATCACCGGCTTTAAGCGCTCTGCCGTTAAAGCCTCCGACGGCACACTTCAGGTTTGTGGAAAAGCTGCCCATGACAGAAGGGATATCAAAGCCGCCCGAAACCGCCATATAACAACGCAAGCCGCTTTTTGCCGCGGAAAGCGCGAGGATATCTCCAGCCCTGACCTCAAGTGCGGCATACATCGGTATCGGCTCTCCGTTTATTTCGGGAGTCATATCCGCACCGGTGAGAACAATTACACAATCCGAATCGAAGCTTGCCTTTATGCCGAGCATGGTCATCTCAAGCACAGCCTCCCGCTCGTCATTATCAGCGAGCAGGTTCGCGATGCGCGCAGAGTCCGTATCCATCGCTCCGGAAGCGGGAAAGCCGAAGCGCATACTGCCGAACCTTCCGAGGTCCTGAACCGTTGTAAGCGCGCCCGGAAATGTGATTTTCATACTCATACGCATTCCCCCCGCAGCTCTTCCCATTCGCATTCATATTCCCCGTTTTTCACAAGAGCCTCTATGCGAGAATATTCCTCAAGGCTTATCGGGACAAAACGGATATAATCCCCCGCATTGTAAAGTATGGGGGGCTGTCTTTTTGCATCATACGGTCTAACCGGAGTTCTGCCTATAAGCTGCCAGCCTCCGGGTGAGGCAATGGGATATATGCCCGTCTGTTCTCCTCCGATTCCGACGCTTCCTTGAGGTATCAGCGTTCTGGGGCTTTCGAGCCGGGGTGTGACAAGCCGTTTGTCAAGTCCGCCGAGATATGCAAAGCCGGGCAGAAAGCCCAACATATATATAAGGTAATCCGTACCGGAATGCAGCCTTATTACCTCATCCGTACTCATTCCGGCATGCTTTGCAACAAACGCCAAATCCTCACCGAACTGCTCGCAATAGCACACGGGGATTTTTATTACCCTTGCGCTTTGAGCAGCCGTATCGCTCATACCGTCAAGGCGTTTTTTTATTTTTCTTTCGAGCTTGTCAAAGGAGATTACACACGGGTCATAATAAACCGCAAGCGAGCGAAAGGTCGGGACACATTCTCTCACGCCCTTCACCGGCTTACGGCACAGCGAATCAAACAGCCATTTGACACGGCTGTTGATTTCGCTGCTTATTTCGTTACCGAATTCTACGGTAAGCGCACAGTCTCCGCAAAGAAGAAATCTTACGCCTTCCATTTACGCACTTAACCGAAGAAGCCGAGCTCGTTAACCTTGCTGAACCACGTCTTGCAGGTCGTTTTGAGCGAAAGAGCTGATTTTACACATTCACGCATGAGCGTAACGATAGAGGTATTTATTGTGCTGTTGAAGCCGTCTATCGCGGGAATGAGCCAGCCGTACATATCTATCATGCCGTTTTCACATGCGGTGATAAGAGCGCGTTGCTCAAGCTGTGCATCCGGGCAGATGTCTATATCCTCTTTGAGGAAAGCGAGCGCCGCCATCATGCCGTAGCAGCCCCAGTCGGAAACCGTTGCGGTGATGATGTTATCCGCCTTGGTGCGAACGGCAAGTCCGCCGTTGCAGCCGCAGCTGCATGCGCCGTGCGCGGCGTAGGGGATGTATTTGTTGAGATGGTCGGCAATCGTACCCATACCCAGCTCATTGCCGAGGTCGCCTATCGAGATGTTCATAATGCCCATCTCCTGAAGCTTGTCGAAAAGTATGTCCTGCTTCGCCTCAAGCTCTGTAACGTCAAGACCGATTGCGTTATGATAGGTGCCTATTGAGTTTTCGCCGGGACACTCGATTGTGACCACTGCGGAGGGCACTGCGGCTTTGATTATTTCATCCGCCTGCACAGCCGCTTTGATTTTGTCCTTGGTGAAAACTATCACGCCCATGGAAACCGGCATCTGCCTGAGCGTTTCCATATCCTTGAAAAGATGAAGTCCGACACACGCCGCAAGAGCCTCAACCGCCTTGAGATTTTCCTCGGGGCAGATGATTACGGGCTTTGCATTAAAAGCTTTTACGAGCGCCCTTGCAAGAAGCATTGAGCTGATTATTCCGTCGGTTTCCGCATGCTTGAGCGGACGGAGCACGAAGCCCGTCATTATGAATACAAAATCGCCCTCTTTAACCGTGGCGGCAAGCTTTTTTGCGGCATTCATGGTAAGCGGTGCTCCTGTGTACTCGCGCGAGGCCTTGTAAAGTATTTTGCACACTCCGTAGCCGCGCGGGTCAAGGTTTGTCAGGTCGTCAAGACTTTGACCGAGATTAAGCTCGGTAAGCTCCTGCTGAGTCATAATTGTATCTCCTTTCAGGCGTTGGTCTGTTCCATAAACTCGTTATATACATAGTCCTGTATTTTCTTGAGAAGCTCGGGAGCCTTGCCGGCAACCGCCTTACCGTCTATTTCAACAGCCGAGAGGCACAGCGAGCCGGAGGAGGAAACAATAACCTCGTCCGCGTCAAAAAGCTCCGCAAGAGTAAAGGGAGTTTCATCGACAGGTATTCCCAGAGCCTTGCATGCCTTTATAAGATGAGCCCTCGCTATACCGGGAAGGATAAGGTTGTCCGTGGGAGCGGTTCTGAACACACCGTTCTTGATTATATGCACATTGCTGTGTGCGCACTCGGTAACTCTGTCTCCGCGATGGAAAACTGTCTCGTCACACTTCGCCTCAAGTGCACGCTGTGAAGCGATTACGCTCGGAAGAAGGTTGAGTGTTTTTATGTTGCAATGCAGGAAGCGGGTATCCTCCATTGTTATAAGCTTGATTTTTGCATAGGTATCCTTGATATCGAGGTGCTTTATTGTAATCCATACATTTGCCTTGCTGCCGTCCTGCGGAAAGATATGATTTCTCATGCCCGTTCCGCGTGTGAGCTGCCAGTAAACGAAATTCTCGCCTGTGTCCATCTTGTTGACCATTTCGTAAAGCAGGTCCTTCATCTCCTGCTTGCTCATGGGCACGGGTATCTCAAGCAGCCGCGCGCTGTTAAAGATGCGGTCCACATGCTCGTCAAGCGCAAAAATTTTGTAATTCCTTGAATATGTAGCGTCATACACTCCGTCGCCGAAGTAGCATACGCGGTCATTCATGGGAATTGTCATTTCCTCGCACGGTCCGAATTTTCCATTGTAGTAGCCGAGATTTTCCATTGTCTTTCCTCCGTTATATTTTAACTAATATTACCACACCCGTCGCGTCCACCTCCACGGACATTCCGACATCCTCATCGCGTGTAAGCTCTGCGGAATTGTGCCATTGGGGCGGAAGGTTGTAGGTTATTGAATGGTCGTTATGATTTGCAATCAAGAGCAGCTTTTCGGTTTTTCCTATTCTTGCGTAAGCCACGCAGCCGAGCATTGCGGACACCGGAGAAAGCTCTCCGTCGGCAAGGCAGGGATGTTCCTTTCTGATTTTACCGAGCAATCTGTACCAGTCGGTAAGGCTTGTATCCTCTTCCCCCCACGGGAAGCAGCCGCGGTTAAACGGGTCTTTTCCACCCTGCATTCCGGCCTCATCGCCGTAATAAACCGACGGTATGCCGGGAAGAGTATACTGAATTGCCGATGCGAATTTTAAAAGCTGTCTGCCGCGGGCATACTGTTCCGAATCAAGCTTAAATTCGGCCTGACGCTCTCTTGAGCTGTTTTCAAGCTCCTCGCAGACAAAGCCGCTTATCGCACGTACGGTATCATGGGTTCCTATATGATTCATCGCAGTGTTGAGCGCTTCGGGAGGATAGTTTTCCGCAATACTCACAATGCTCTCCGTGAACTCCTCCGCCAGCCCGTCGCGGACAAAATCGGTTATTGCCGAGGCGAACGGATAATTCATAACAGAATCAAGCTGGCCTCCGAGCAGATATCTGCGTCTTCCGCCGTGGCTTATCTTGTTGGACGCGTCCTCCCAGACCTCTCCGATGAGATACTTTTCGGAATCGAAGCCCTTTACGCTCCGGTAAACCTCATCGAGAAAATCGTCCGGAAGCTCATCCGCCACATCCAGACGAAAGCCCGCCGCACCTGCCGAAAGCCATGTGCGGATAACTCCGTCCTCGCCGGTTATAAACTCCGTATATGACGCGTTGTTCTCATCCACCTCGGGAAGCGTAAGTATATTCCACCAGCAGGCATAATCATCGTTCCAGTGTCTGAAATTATACCACGGATAATATCTTGAATTTTTTGAATTGTATGCGCCTGTGGTTTCATAGCGTCCGTTTTTATTAAAGTAGATGCTGTCCGAGCCGGTATGGCTGAACACCCCGTCAAGAATTATTCCGATTCCCCTCTTTGAAGCCTCCGAACACAGATGCTCAAAATCCTCACGCGTTCCGAGCAGAGGGTCGATTTTCATATAATCCGCGGTGTTATAACGGTGGTTTGAGTGTGCCTCAAATATAGGATTCAAGTATATAAGCGTCACGCCGAGAGAGGCGATATAGTCAAGCTTTGACTCTATGCCCTTCAAATCCCCGCCGAAATAATCGTTGTTGAGTATTTCCCCGTTCTCGTCCGGACGCCACCGGGGGATGCCTCCCCAGTCGCTGCGAAGCTCTCTGTCAGCGGGAACGCCGTGCTTTATGTCCCCGGAGTTACAGAAGCGGTCCGGAAAAATCTGATATATAACTCCGCCCTTTACCGATTTCGGAGCCTTGAATTGTGAAGAATACACGGTGAGCTGCCACTCATCCCCGACAGGCAGAAAAGCCCCCATTCCGGAGCTTTCAAGAAAAATCTTTCCTCTGCCGTATGAGGCGTCATATTCAAAATGATAAAAGTTCAAGCCCGTCTGCTGCGGTGTATAGTCAAGACGCCACCACTCCGCATCGCTTCCGCACATGCCCTCCCAGTTCATGGGCAGACATTCGTCGTTTCCGTCGGTTGAATGAATAACAAACAGAGTACCGGTACAGCAAAGCGAACGGGGCATGAGCACTCTTAACGTAAAGGTCTTTCCTGCGACGACCGCTCCGAATTTGGATTTATGCCGGGCATCTCTGGAATTATAGGGAATAAATGACATTAAAAAGCCCCCGAAGAATCAGTCTTGCATTCTTATAAAGCCGTTGGGGTTCATGCTCTGCCAGCGGAAGGAATCCTCACACATCTCCTCAAGTCCTCTTACCGCTCTCCAGCCAAGCTCGGTTTCCGCCTTATGGGGGTCAGAGTAGCAAACCGCTAAATCACCGGGGCGGCGGGGCATAATCTTGCATTCTATCTTTTTTCCCGTAACCTTTTCAAAGGCCTTGACTATATCGAGCACGCTGTAGCCTTTTCCGGTGCCGAGATTGTAAATATTAAGTCCGGTGCTCTCCTCAACCTTTTCAACCGCCTTCACATGGCCGACCGCAAGATCCACAACATGAATATAGTCCCTTATGCCGGTTCCGTCGTGAGTGGGATAATCGTTCCCGTAAACATTGAGGAACGGATATTTCCCGACCGCCACCTGTGTTATGTAGGGCATAAGATTATTCGGTACGCCGTTGGGATTTTCGCCTATTTTTCCGCTCTTATGCGCACCGATGGGATTGAAATACCTGAGCAGGCACACGCTCCACTTGTTATCGGATTTATAAAGGTCGCTGAGAATACGCTCTATCATCTTTTTAGTCTCGCCATAGGGATTGGTGGTTTCGCCCAACGGCATATCCTCGCGCAGCGGAGATGCATTTGTGCTGCCGTATACAGTTGCCGAGGAACTGAAGACTATCCTTTTGCAGCCGTATTTTGCCATAATCTCGCACAGGGTAATGGTTCCGCAGACGTTGTTGTCGTAATACTTTATAGGAATACGGCAGGACTCTCCGACGGCCTTGCTTCCGGCAAAATGTATAACACAGTCTATTTTGTTCTGGAAAAACACTTTTTCAAGTGTCATTCTGTCACGTATATCACCCTTGATAAACTGAAAATCCTTACCTGTGATTTCTTTTATGCGCTCAACTGATTCCTCCGAGCTGTTGGAGAGATTATCAACCACGATAACCTCCTTGCCGTCGTTGAGAAGCTCAACGCAGGTGTGAGAGCCTATAAATCCGGCTCCTCCGGTGACGAGTATTGCCATAATATATCACTCCTTGAAATGATTGATACTTTATTCCGCCGGTGTCTGGGTCGGTGCTTCTGTGGGTGCTTCTGTCGGCGCCTCTGTGGGCGCTTCTGTTGGCGCTTGAGTCGGCGGCTGTGTAGGCGCGCGCGTAGGTGTACGGGTAGGTGCGCGTGTTGGAGCCGCAGTCGAGGTATCGCTCGGAGCCGTTTCCGATGCTGTAGAGCTTCCGCCCGGAAGCTCCGGAAGCGGCAGCAGGTTTTCAAAATTAAAGGTGAGAGCCTCGGTTGTTGTTACAAGCGATGTCGGCGGCTCAGTGGTTGTGGGGTCATCCGCTTCTGCGGCATTTTTAAATTTTATTCCCATTGCTATGCACAGTGTAAGCGCCGCAATGAGTATTATCAGCACTACAATTGCTCCGCTCTTTCCCATTTTTGCCTGAGGTCTGTCGCCCGGCTCATATACCGGCTCCTCCTGCGGCAGCTCCGCACCCACAGCAGCCTTGGCCGCGGAATATATCATACCGAACAATTCATCGGCAGCCGCTTTCAGAAGCTCGGGAATACTTTCTCCCTCACGGGCAAATATCTTGCGTACAGATGCCTTTTCGTCATCCGCTATCGCCGCAAGCACATATATATCCTGACCTCCGTCTTCGGAGGTTTCCTCATAGATATTTGTAAGTGCCGCACCGAAATCGGAACCTGAAAGCTCCTTCGCCACCCTGGCTATTGACGCGGCATAATCCTTGGGAAGCGTGTCTCCCCTGTCCTCAAGATTAGGCGTAAAGGAAAACACCCTTGTGAATTCGGCAATTCCCTTCGCAAGCTCTTTTATATAATCCGACGCCGGAGTTGATGAAACAGCCACGCCGAAAGAATTGTCCGCAAGAAAACGAAGTATTTCCTGCTCACGGTTGAGAGTAATCGTCTCCTCGCTTGTGAATTCGTTTACATTCAAAGCGCCCTGAAGATAAGGAACGGCGCCGTTATTAAGTATGAAATCCAGCCTTCCGGCATCAAGCGGTAACATCAGTATATGCTGAGAATCCGCCTCAAGTGCGAAGCCGCAATGCAGACCGTCACGCGACATGAACACTCTTGCGTCCTCCGGCATGAGCGCCTGTGCCCTGAGCACCGTGTCTTCCCTGTCATCCGAACCGAGGGTTGCCGACGCGGTACGCATAATTTCGGAATTATGCGAGCACGGCAGGGAAAGAGCTTTTATCAGACTTTGCTTCAGCTTATTATAAAGTCTCGGCTCAGCCGCAATAATTATTACATCACTGCTTTCAAGAGCCTCGCCCAACGCGCCCATAAGCGAGCTGAGTCTGTCATAATTTTCAAACTGTTCCGCCGAAAACTGTCCGAGAGCCCGCAGAATTTTCTCCTGCACTCTTTTAAAAGGCTCAGCGTTATCGGTATTAAACGAAAAGCACCTTGTTTTCATAATACTCCCATCATCCTTTGCATCCGTTTCTTACGGATACCATTTTTCATCATTTATATACGGATTTTCAATACCCTTTCTGTCGTACCATACCTGAGGATATTTTATGCTCGGGTTTTCCTTTGCCAGTGAAACATCGACACTTTCACTTTCGCCCTCGCGCACCATGCGCGCAACGATTACAAGCCGCCCGTTCTTCTTTATTTCCGGTGTGCAGGTTGAAAGCGTAAGCAGCTTATCCGTCGGAAGTATATCCGTTCCGGTAAAATAGAGTGTACGCTTGTTCAGCTCATCGATGTATTTTACAAAGTTTTCATCGCTCGTGTCATTGAAAATGTATCTCAGAGCATAGTCGTTATCGTCCTGCTTGTCGGTGTTCACAACAAATACAGACACTATTTTCCACTTGTAGTTGCCGTAAGGCGTATTGTATTCGATTACCGGCGACTCCTTGTAGCCGTCGAGCTTGAGGTATTTCTGCGCCTGAGTGAACATCGTCCTGTTGTCGTGAACATTGTGACCGTATATTATCGTGTTGCGGTCAAGATTTTTCAGGTCGTTGCGGTAATCGACGAAAATTGCGCCGTATATCGTCTTCTGTCCGTAAAAATTGTAATCAAGATAATGTGAATTGTCTTCACCCTGAACGACCGGATAATCTATCGTGGTTCCGGGAACCTTGATGTAACCTGCAAAATCCTTGTTTTGTGCATAAAGCAGAGCATAGGCGGGATTTAAGCCCTCCGGGAACTCCACACCCGCAAGCTCCGGATATTTTGCCCTGAGCTGCTCCCACACAGCCGAATCCGTATTCTGTGTGCCGTCATCTATAACGAGAGTACTCAGCCGCCTGTTTATCTTTTCCTGCTCTATTTTCTCAAGCGAATCCGAAATCAGCTTCAAACCGGAAACAATAAGTGTAACAACTGCAACAAGAAAAACAATTTTCCGTATGACTTCTCCGGCTTTGTCTCCTTTTTCCGGGAACAGCTCCCGTATACGTCTTCCGAGGGGAGCCTTCTTTTTTTTGCGTTTGACAGGCTCCTGCGCAGATGTGTGCCCGGAACGCGGCGAAGAACCGTGAACACGCACGGTATCATCACGCAACTCCTCCGAATCCGGCCGAGCCGAACCGGAGAGCTCATCCTGCGCTCCGTCTACGCAATATTTCTTTTTCAGCTCATCAATGTCTCCCAAGCCGTCGAGGAAGCCCATATCCGTGCCGTTGTACTTGTTATCCTGCATAAGGTTTCTCCTTGAAGTGCGTTACGCCTCCGGATACCATCTCGACGCACCCTTGAAGGGATTTGTTTTACCGTTAACGTCAAACCAGAGCTGAGGATAGCGCACGCTCGTGTTAAGCTGGGCTCCTCCGACATCGACATCGGCGCTCTCTCCGTCTCTGACAAGCCTTGCAACCACAACGAATCTTGCATCGCTGACGTGGTATGAGGGGGTATCCATTTCTCTTGTGCAAGTGGAAAGCGTAAGAATTTTGTCGTTCTCGTTGACATCAACATTCGTGTCGATTATGGAATGGTCGCGCAGCTGATTTATATAGCTTGTAAAGTTTGCGTTGCTCATATCCGGATAGATGTAGTTGAAGCGGTAGCCGTTGTCATCCTCCGGCTTCCAGCTTGTAACAAAGCAGGCAATGACCTTGTATTTATAATCCTTGTAAAGCGTGCTCATCTCTATTACCGGATGCGCCTTATAGTAGTCAATCTCTCTGTAATGAAGAAGCTCCGCAAAAAGATACTCATCGTGGCCGTTATGTGCATAGAGAATGGTGTTTCTTGAGAAGTTCACCGCGCTGTTGCGTCTGTCCATAAAGCATACGCCGTAGAGGTAATATTTGCGGTATATATCCTTATCGAGATAATAGGAGTTGTTGCTTGTCTGGTAAATCGGCATATCTATCGAGGAGTTTGCTATCTTTATCCAGCCGATAAGGTCGGGATTTATGGAATAAAGATACTTGAAGCGCTCCTGTATTCCCGCCGGATAATTCGTGTTCGAGCCCGTCTTTGCCGCAAGCGCTGTCAACGAATTTCCGAGCACCGGATTTTTGGCGCGCTGCACCTGTACGGGAGGAATATCGGGTGTGTCCGTGCCTCCGGAGGGCTTGCCGGCATCGCCCTTTGAAACCTTTATTGTTATGAAGGCGCAGCACGCTATTATTACAACCACGCCGAGCGCGCGCAGCACCGTCTGCGCCCCTATCGGCTTTTTCCCGGAGCCGCTCCCGCCGTTAGACGAGCCTTCCTTTTTTCCGGGCTTCTGCTTCTTGGGTCGTCTGCCCTCGTTCTCGTCAACCCTTGCCCATTCGGGAATCGGACGCTCTTCTCTTTCGATTCTGCGCTCCTGCTCATTCATGTTGTTCTCGCTCATATTCATCCTCCGACAATCAAAGTGATTTTATTACCATATCAAGCGCCTTGCGGGCTGCGGTGAGACGGTTGTTTTCACGGATATTCTCCGTGAAATTCGTTGAAAGAGCCTCACAGCGGTCACCGTCCTCGGCGGAAATTGCAATATATATACAGCCTACCGGCTTACCGGAGCCGTCGGAAAGAGGTCCGGCTATGCCTGTTACGGAAAGCCCGAGGTCGGCACCCGATATCTCGCGCACCCCGCGCGCCATTTCAATCGCCGTATCGGTGCTCACCGCTCCGTATTTTTCAAGTGTTTCAAGCTTCACTCCGAGCAGGGAATGCTTGACGGCGTCCGAATATGACACAACTCCGCATTCAAACACCGAGGAAGCACCGGAAACATCCGTTATGCATTTGGCTATGAGTCCGCCTGTGCAGGATTCGGCGAGGGCAAGCTTCTTACCCCTGCTGCGAAGCAGCTCCACCGCATATTGTGCCGTTGCGTCAAGTATTTCATACTCCGTGCTCATAATCACTCCGCCTCTATAAGCTTTAACACAGCGCCCTCAACCGCTCTGTCCGTGAGTGCCTCAATGTCGAGCACCGCCTCCGCGGCCTCAACATCCCCGAGCTTAGGGCGCGTCCTCGGATGCTTGGGGGTAAACACCGTGCAGCAATCCTCAAACGGCTGTATGGAAATATCGAATGTATCTATCTGTCTTGAAATTATGATGATTTCGTTTTTATCCATTCCTATCACCGGACGGAAAACAGGCATGTTGACTGCCGCGTCCGTGCACACAAGTGCGGGAAGAGTCTGGCTTGCAACCTGCGCGACGCTCTCGCCGGTTATCAATGCGGCACAGCCCTGCTTTTGTGCTATCTTTTCCGAAATACGCATCATAAAGCGGCGCATCACAAGTGTAAAATATTCCTCCGGGCAGTTGTCTCGTATGGCTTCCTGAATCTCGGTGAACGGAACTGTCAGAAGTGCAATTTTTCCGCTGTAACGGGCAACCTTTGAAAGTAAAGAATGAACCTTTTCCTCAGAGCGCTGCGAGGTGTACGGCGGTGACGCAAAATGTATGCCGACAAGCTCCAAGCCGCGCTTTGCCATCATATATCCGGCAACCGGGCTGTCGATTCCTCCGGATATAAGCAACGCCGCTCTGCCCGAGGTTCCGGTGGGCATTCCGCCTGCGCCGCGAAGCTGATTGCCTCTTATGTAGGCATAATTGTCGCGTATCTCGACGCTCACTGCAATGTCGGGCTTATGCACGTCAACGCTCAGATGCCCGAAGGCGTTGAGTATTGCCTCTCCCACCCTTTCGCATATCTGCGGTGAATTGAGCGGAAAGGTTTTATCCGAGCGCTTTGCCTCGACCTTAAAGGTTGAAGCCTCCGAAAGCTGGTCCGCAAGATATTCGGGCGCGGTTGCGAGTATTTCATCAATATCCTTTGAAACGGCAGCGGCGCGTGAAAATGCGGCTATACCGAAAACCCTTGATATTCTGTCCGCCGCCTCATCAAGACGGACATTGTCCCGAACAGGCTCAACGGTTATTGTCGACTGTGATTTATAATATTTAAAATCCCCCAGACCGCTTATGCTGCGGCGGATGTTTTTAATCAGAACATCCTCGAAGGTTGAGCGGTTAAGTCCCTTGAGCGCAAGCTCTCCGTCCTTAATAAGAATTATTTCCTTCATATTTATCTTTTTATCCTGTCTTTTATTTTTACAAGCTCATCGAAAGCGAAGTCCAGCTCCTCGCGAGTGGTGCTTCTGCTGAGACTTATCCGGACGGCGCAGTCCGCACGCTCCGGAGATATTCCCATTGCGGTGAGGACATGGCTTCTGTGACCTTTTTTGCACGCCGAGCCTGCGGATATATAAACTCCTGCCTGCGAGAGCGCATTTATAACCGGCTCGGACGGGCAGCCCGTAACGGAAATATTGATTATATACGGTAGCGCGTCATCGGGGGAATTGATTTCAAATCCGCCCGCGGCACGAAGCCTTGAAACAAAGCCGTCGCGCAGGGAGGCGAGCCTTTCAAGGGATTGCCCGGCATCTGCAGACTCAAGTGCGGCTGCACCGAAGGCGGCTATTGCCGGAACGGCCTCGGTGCCGGAGAACATATTGTTTTCCTGCCCTCCGCCGAGAACATAGGGCTTTATGTTTGTGCCTTTTTTTATATACAACGCACCGACGCCCTTGATTCCGTGGATTTTGTGTGCGCTTACGCTTATCATATCCGCGCCGCAGAGTGACGGACGCACATCGATTTTACCGAATGCCTGAACCGCATCGACGTGAACCAGCGCACGCGAACCGGAGCGCTTTACGGCACGTCTTGCCGCGGCGGTCGGCTCAATTGCGCCGACCTCGTTGTTGACCGCCATGATGCTGACAAGGATTGTGTCCTTCGTAACGGCGTTGAAAAGCTCGTTTTCGTCGATTTTACCATCGGCGCCGACACGCAGACGTATGACCTCGACACCGGCAGCCTCAAGCCTTTTTAGCGGCTCTTCAACGCTCGCGTGCTCAACCGAGGTTGTAACTATCCGGTTGCCGGAGCGTCTGAGCTTTTCATAGGCACCGAAAATCGCGGTATTGTTCGCCGTTGTACCCGATGCCGTAAAAAACAACTCCTCGCTCGCGCAGCCGAGCACAGATGAGACATTTTTGCGCGCAGCCGAAACCAATCCGGCAGCATCAGTGCCGAGCTGATGCTTCGATGAAGGGTTTCCGTAGCAGGTTGTCATTGCATATTCCGCAGCCCGAACAGCCTGTTCGCAGGGGGCTGTTGTGGCGCTGTTATCAAGATATATTTTTTCCATCATGCCTCATACACTCCATATCCGAGAAAGTATACCATATTAGCAGCTTTTTTGCAAACAATTTGAAGCATTTTACAGTGTATATTTTTAAAAAAATCCGCAAAAATATTGTCGATGATATCGAAAAGAAAAAAAGCCCGAATCCGGAGGAAAAAAGTTTAAAAGATAAATCTTTCAAACGGCAAATTTGTGCCTTGACGGTCAATGACCGTCATTTCATAACGAAGCATGGCTTCGTTTGCCGAATACCGCCACAAAGTTTGCGGCTCGGCGGAAAGGAATGGTCGTAACTATGAAAAAATCACTTTCAAAACGAGGAAAAATACGCCTCACATCTTATATTATCGCCTTGATTGCGGTACTCACAATATGGGGTGCATCAATGACCTTAAAGGCAACTGTGCTTGAGAGGCAAAAAAACGCCGCTCTCCAGCGCTCTCTTAATGAGCTGGGAAGCTACCTTGACAACATCGAAACAGACCTTGCAAAGGGAATATATGCAAACACTCCGCCGATGACATCAAAGCTTTCCGCCGACATACGGCGCGAAACCGCGGCTGCAAAAAGCGCTCTTTCGGCACTGCCTTCCGGCTCCGATGAGCTGATAAACATCTATAAATTCCTGTCACAGGTCGGCGAATTCACAACCGCACTGAACACCAAAGCCTCAAACGGCACGAAAGTGACCGCCGAGGATACCGCGCTTCTTGAGGCACTGTCGGCATACGCGGGCAAGCTTTCGGAAAGAATAGACGCGATACGGCTCGAATGCACGGACGGCTCGCTCAGCTTTTCCCAAGCGTCCGATATGCTGCTGTCGGACACACGCGATGAGCCTGTTTATTTCGGAACAAAAATAACCGACACCCAGCAGGCGCTTACGGACTATCCCACCCTCATATATGACGGACCGTTCTCGGACCATATAAATCAGAAAAAGCCTTCACTGCTTGAAGGCAGGGAAAACATCAGCGATTCCGAGGCCCTTGAAATAGCGGCAGGCTTTTCCGGTGTAAACGCATCGCTGCTGCGGCAGGGTACCGGTGAGGACGGCAATCTTCCGGCATATATATTCTACACCGACACTTTAACCGTGGCTGTAAGCCGTCAGGGCGGCGAGGTGTGCTATATGCTCTCCTCCGATTATGCCGGAGAGGCATCAATAACCCAGGCGGACGCAGTTACACGCGCGGCAAAATTCCTTGAGACTCACGGATATACAAATATGAAGGACAGCTATTTTTCAACAGCCGACGGAATATGTACCGTAAACTTTGCCTACGTCCTTTCCGACGGAACCGTATGCTATACCGACCTGATAAAGGTTTCGGTCGGTCTGGATACAGGAAAAATACTTGCGTTTGATGCACGTGGATATATTATGAATCATCACGAGAGAGAGATTCCTGAGAGCAAAATATCCTATCCCGATGCGGCAATGGCGCTCAGCCCCAATCTCACTCCCACTGATTTTAAAACGGCAATAATTCCCACCGACTATGCATCGGAAATTTACTGCTTTGAGTTTCTTTGCACCGGCAAAAACGGCGAGGAGCTGCTCGTTTATATAAACGCCGACACCGGCTACGAGGAAAGAATTCTTCTTCTGCTGTACGCAGACGGCGGAATCCTGACGAAATAGCGCATAAAATGCACTGTTCGGGGAATACTCAAACAGGGCGGCAATACCGCCGTCCGCATGATGTAAATTCTTCCGGGAGGAAAAATATGAAAAAAACAATATTCGCACTCTGCGTTCTCATTTTGCTGTGCGCCTTCGTATTTGCCGGCTGCGGCAAGGATGATATGAAGGTCACCACCACAACTAATATACCCGCCGCTTCAACCTCTGACGGAGACATTACGCTTCCGAAAAAGGAAAACGGGGAAATTGACAACTCAACCAGCGGCAACGGTGTTGTAGGAGACATTGCATCGGATATTTCAACCGGCATTGCAGATATGTCAAGCACGATGAGCGCAGAGTAACAAGCGAAACGGCAGCGGGAGCAATAGTTCCCCTGCCGTTTTGTTCTCATAGTGTTTTTATTTTTTCAGAAGTGAAGCCGAGTCGCGGTCGATATAGAGCGTCCAGTCCGGATGTGTCTTCATAAGTGTTGCGGGAATATCGGGCGTAACGTCATTTTCAAGGGTGTTGAGCACAGCCTCCGCCTTAACGGCGTACGGCACGACGGATATGATTTTTTTGCATTGCATTATGCGATAGGGCGTCATTGAAACCGCCTGCTTAGGAACATCCTCAAGACCGTTAAACCAGCCCTCGCCTACCTGCTGACGGCGGCAGCGTTCATCGAGATTCACTACTATGTATGCGTCCTTCGTTTCAAAATCCGCCGGAGGATCATTGAAGGCTATATGCCCGTTTTCGCCGATGCCTATAACTCCCAAATCGACCTCACGCTCACACAGCTTTTCGGATATTGTGCGAATGCCCTCCGGAGTGCCGTCTACAAAGTACGCCGCCTTCAGCGGAACCTTAGAGGCAAAGCGCTCCTTTAAATATTTGCGGAAGGACGCGGGATGAGTTTCGGGAATGCCTATGTACTCGTCAAGATGGAACATCTCAACGCAGCTCCAATCCACCGGAGCCTTTATAAGCTCCTCGAACATTTCCAGCTGCGAGGCACCTGTGGAAAGCACCATTCTTGCACTGCCGGACTTACTCACGGCCGCATTGAGGGCTGCAGCAATATCAGCCGCCGCGGCAACCGCAAGAGCCTTTGAGGTATCCGAAATAATCAGCTTCATGTTTATAACCACACCTTTCCGCCGAACCGCAAACTTTGCGGCGGTATTCGGCAAACGAAGCCCTGCTTCGTTATGAAATGACGGCCGCTGACCGTCAGGACACAAATTTGAAGTTTGAAAGATTTATCCTTCAAACTTTTCCTTCCGGGCTTTGTTAGGTACATTATATTACCTCACTGCAAAATGTCAAGAAAAAAGCAGACAAAAATGACTAAAGCCCTGCTCACAACGGGCAGGGCAGATAATCACAATTATCCGCTTATTAAGCTTTGGAATTGTTAAGCTTTGAAACAATAGCCGACTTCTTGTGGGCGGCGTTGTTCTTGTGGATGAGTCCCTTTGCTGCGGCCTGGTCAATCTTCTTGACTGCTGCAGTAACGACTGCCTCCTTATCGGCTGCACCGTTGTCGATAGCGGCGTTCGCCTTCTTGAGAGCTGTTTTAAGTGCGGAATTCCTTGACTTATTGCGGTCCGTCTTGGTCTTGTTGACTATAACGCGCTTTTTCGCTGACTTGATATTGGGCATGATCCCACCTCCTTTTGCTCGTCATACAGTTTGATATATTAACATGCTTTGCGCAGAATTGCAAGATTTTTTTTGATTTCTTTTTGCTTTATTTCAGCTTGTGGATAAAAAGTCCGCTCAGCAGCTTAGGCTCAAACCATGTTGACTTGGGCGGCATGACCTTTCTGGCATCCGCAATAGCCATAAGCTCGTCAAGAGTGGTCGGATACATTGAGAACGCAAGCGCCATTCCGCCGTTCACGCGTTTTTCAAGCTCTCCGAGTCCTCTGATACCTCCGACGAAGTCAATGCGCTTATCGGTTCTTGGGTCGGCTATGCCGAGCACAGGTGAAATCAGGTTGTTCTGAAGTATTGACACATCAAGGCTTTCAACCGGGTCGCCCTGCGGATATGTGCCGTCCTTGGCGGTAATAAGATACCAGCTCCTACCCAACAGCATTCCGAAGCTGTGCGCCTTTTCGGGTCTGCATTGACCCTCTCCGGCATAGCGCTCAACCTCGAATTTTTCCGAAATTTTCTGTAAAAACTGCGCTTCGGACATTCCGTTCAAATCCGCAATTACGCGGTTGTAGTCCATTATTGCAAGACAATCGCTCTCAAACAGCACAGCGAGGAAAAAATTAAATTCCTCGGTGCCGTCATAATCCGGTTTCTGCTCACGGCGCTTGCCCGCAACCTTTACCGCGGAAGCCGCACGATGATGTCCGTCCGCTATATAGAAGCTGTCCACCTTTTCAAAGCGCTCGCAAAGCGAGGCGTTGAGCGCGTCATCATCTATTACCCATACGGTATGCTCCACGCCGTCATCGGTTGTAAAATCATAAACCGGCGCATGCTGCTTCTGCCAGCTCTCCATGGCATCGTGTATCACCTTTTCCGAGCGGTAGCAAAGGAAAATGGGACCCGTGTTCGCATCACACTCATCGACATGGCGGATACGGTCAGCCTCCTTATCCGCACGCGTAAGCTCATGCTTTTTTATCACATTCCCTATGTAATCATCGACACTTGCGCAGCCGACAAGACCGGTCTGCGCCCTTGAGTTCATAATCTGTCTGTAAATATAGAAGCAGGGCTTTGCATCGGACTTGCACACGCCGTCCGTCTCAAGCCTTTTGAGATTTTCCGCAGCCTTCTCATATACGGCATCGGAGTACAAATCCGTGCCGGCGGGCAGGTCAATCTCCGCCTTGTCAACATGCAAAAAGGAGTAGGGCTTACCCTCCGCCATAACACGGGCTTCCTCGCTGTTCATAACATCATACGGCAGCGCGGCAACCTGTGAAGCATACCGGGCAACCGGACGCAAAGCCTTGAAGGGTTTGAATACCGCCATTTATATCATCCTTCCGAAAAAATTACAATCTGTCCGAGGTGTCTGCCGCCGCAACCACACGCGAGGCGACATTTTCATAATGCTCGGTTTTAAAGCAGCCCGTCTTGTGGGAGGTAAGCTGGAGCGAGGAAAGAATATTGACACATATTCTTTGCACGTCATACCTCTTGTAAAAGAAATTTGTATGCGCACGGGCAAGCTGTATATCACCGTATTTGATACATACCCTTTTCTTGGAAAACACGCCGGAGGAATATCCGAAAACATCCTCATCATAGGCTATTGACTTGTTTTTGTATGAAAGCACGGCAGCAACCGCCCCGATTACAAGCACCGCAATGGGCACGACAAAACCGAAGCTGAACAGAGGAATGCACGCAAGCGCCGGAAGTGTTATCAGAAAAACACAGACAAGGTAAGACACAAGCATGGGCTTTTCACAGCCTATGCGCTCGCCTTTGCACGAAAAATCCGGTGCACAGGTTGCAAGCACTCTGTCGGCTGATGCCTTATCGGTATAAAGGCACAGCTGCGGACTCTCCTTTTGCTCATTGCCCAGACCTATGACGGCTATCTCGACATAGTAATACCCGAAGATGCGCGCAAGCAGGCTCTGCTTGACTATCACGGCATTTATTTTATTATGCTCAAATGTAAAGTTTGATTTTTTCAGCAATCCACAGCTTATGTAAAAATTTCTGCCGTCTCGCTCAAGCTTATAATTCGATATATTGAGCACCCCGTACACAAACGAAGCCACATAGGCAAATGCCAGGAAAGCAACAAATGCCAACACGCTCCCCTCGCCCGCCGGCTGCGCTTCAAGTGCTGTCTGAGCTTCGGCAACCGCTTCGTCAGGTATAAATTTTTCGATAAATGCCGGAAGCAAAAGCAGTGCAGCCGAAATTATCTGCGCCGCGGGCAAATTCAGCAGCTTATGGCGTACGGCATCAATAAAGGAGAACGAAATTACTGTCTCGCGCTCCTGCTCATGCTGCTGTGCAAGCACTATGTCCTCACCGGACACGCCCTGCTTAGCCGAAAGCAATGCCTGCTTGAAATCCTGCGCCTGAACCTGCCTCAGAACAAAAATGAAATCGGTCTGATTTGCAGTGACAGACGAGTTGATATCAATTTTGACCTTTGCGGTACCGAGTATACGTTCAAGTATGTTCTGCTCGATATTTATGTTGGCAATACCTGCCACCGGAAGACGCGAAAGCTTTTTGAAAATCGTCTTTCGTTCCACAACCAAATTGAGGTCGTCAATGTAAAAAAACGTTTTGCTCCACACACGGAAGGCAAAGAAAAGTATAATCACAAGCAACAGCAGCACACCGGCGCCGGAGAGCAGAACCTCAAATCTTCCGGACGCAAGCTGCGAAAACATGTCGCGCCAGAATTCGGCGGAAAATATGAGCAAAAAGCTTTCGGCACTTTCTGTCATACCCTGCGCGGCTACGATTAACAGAATGAAAATGACCGAAAACAGCCTTTCAATAACTATTGAAGGATGATTTCTTGAGGGAGTTGAAAACATTTACTTATTTTCGCCTCCTCGTATCTTGAGCCCGACAACGGTGTTGAGCTGCTCGGCTATTTCCTGCGCCTTGTCAAGCTCAAGAAATCTGAGTCTGGCAACCGAGCCTGCCGTTGTAACTATCACCTTGCCGACTCCGAAGGCGGTATCTATCGGACCGCGGGCTATGTCTATCTGATGAATTCTGTCGATGGGTACAATCGTTCTGTTTACAAATAAAATACCCTCGATTATTTCCACACGGTCATCGGATATGAGGTATTTGTATCTTTTGAAGCGAAACGCCGGAACAATTGCGACATAAAGCACAGCGAGTATGAGCACCGCGGCGGCGACAAGCACCGCGGCGAGCTTAAAGCCGCCTGTAAACAGCAGCACGGACGCAACTGCCGCACCCAGCACAAAGAACGCAACCCCTATCACCGCATTTACGCGCAAAACAGAGAGCGCTTTTTTTGACAAGCCTTGATATTCCATTACAAAACCCCCTTTCCGTTGCTCTTTAGCATATCATTTTTTGCTTTCCGCGTCAAGAAAAGTCATTGCCGTGTCGCACAAAAAGTCAGGTTGCTTATAAAATGCACGGAACGGACTCGGATTTTCGTCATTTTTTACCTTTTTTCCACTTGTTATTATGTAATCCTGTATGTTATAATTTATTGGTTATAATATGTTGCTAAAAGGGAGGATTTTAAATGTTCAGGATGCCCGTTTTTAACAAACCGGATTTCAACCGTGAACCCTACCTGAGCTCGCCCGATGTCAGCACCGCTCCGGCGGACGACGGCTGGCTTCCGTTTGATTTTTACGCAACCACCATATTCCCCGAATACTTCAAAATCAACGGCGAGTGGAAAATGATTACCGAAAGCCGCATGGACTCATGCGTAGTAATACGCGACGGTGTCCCCTGCGTAATCGAGCCTCGCAACATAAAAAAAGGCGAGCAGGTTGTAATCAACCGCACCGACGACGGAACTGCCGGAATCTATGTTCACTCCGACCCGTTTTCAGAGCCCGCAGAGGAGGAAGACGACGAAGAGGACGGCTCGGGCGCCGCGTTCGCCTTCCGCACCGGAAAGTCGAGAGAATCATCATATTCAAGGGATTACGACCGGCTCTATGACATTCTCCGTCATGACCGCGACAACGGCTACATAGTGTGGGTGCTCGGCCCCGCGTGCGTGTTCGACCATGACAGCCGCCGTGCGATGGCAAACCTCATCAACAACGGCTACTGTGACGCACTGTTTGCAGGAAACGCTCTTGCAACACATGACCTTGAGGCGGCGATATTCAACACCGGGCTCGGTCAGGATATATACACAAAAAAGCTCATGAAAAACGGGCATTACAACCATCTTCACACAATAAATCTTGCGCGCGCCGCAGGCTCCCTGCCTGAGTTTGTAAAGCAAAAGAAGCTCGACACAGGCGTTATAAGCGCTCTGGTTAAAAACGATGTTCCGTTTGTGCTTGCCGGCTCCATTCGTGACGACGGACCTTTGCCGGGCGTGATTGCGAATGTATATGAGTCACAGGACGCAATGCGCGCACATACCCGCAAGGCAACCACAGTCATCGCACTTGCCACACAGCTGCATACGATTGCCACAGGCAACATGACACCGTCATATCAGCTTGTCAACGGCGAAATCCGTCCGGTATTCTTCTACTCGGTCGACATCTCCGAATTTGCTGTCAACAAGCTTCACGACAGAGGCTCACTGAGCGTAAACGGCATAGTCACCAACATACAGGACTTTTTGGTGAATGCGGAAAGGAATCTTGTAACAAATGAGTAAGAAAAAAAACACCGTAAAACCCGATAATGCCGTACAGTCGCCGAAATCGTCTGCGGAGGTAGGAATAAAGCTCGACAAAAAAACCATGGTCATTATTTCTGTGGTGTTGTTCTCAATAATGGTTTTTGCCGGCATACTCACACAGGTAATGCCGCGCGGAGAGTATCAGACACAGATGATTGACGGCCATGAATCAATAATCAACGGCACCTACACACAGATTGATTTCAAGATGCCGATATGGAAAATCATACTCTCTCCCATACTTGTATTCGCTTCAAGCGAGGCGACAACCGGACTTGCGATAATACTCTTTATCGTACTCATAGGCGGCACCTTCCTCATTCTCGACAAGGTCGGAGCGCTCAAATACATAATGTCGGTAATAATCAAAAAATTCGGCAGCCGCAAATACACACTGCTTGCCGTTATGGTGTTTGTGTGCATGCTTTTAAGCTCCACCGCGGGAATACTCGAGGAGTCGGTTACGCTTGTTCCGATTGCGGTTGCAATATCACTTGCGCTCGGCTGGGACTCGTTTGTGGGACTCGGTATAAGCCTCGTATCCATAGCCTTCGGCTTCACGGCAGCAACCTTTAACCCGTTCAATGTCATGACCGTGCAGAAGCTTGCCGGACTTGAGGTCTTCTCCGGACTATGGCTTAGGCTGATAGTCTTTGCCGCAGTCTACGCCGTGTTAACGGGATATCTCATTGTGTATGCAAAAAAGATAGAAAAGCACCCCGAAAAATCCCTGAGCTACGAAAACGACAAGGTGCTTCGCCGCAAGTTTTCGCTTGACGAGTCGGACGCACTGCTCTCAGACCCGGCCGTCAGAAAGGCTACGCGTTCATTCGTCTTCTGCCTTTGCGGAGTGCTTGTGTTCATAATACTTGATTTTATTGTCAAGGCGGGCGGAATGATATCCCTGCCGGCTATGGCTCTGCTTTTCACAATCGGCGGACTTCTTGCGGGATATAACGCCGGACTTCGCGGCAAAAATCTTGCGAAAAGCTTTGTTGCCGGAATAAAATCCATAGCGCCCGCGTTGCCCCTGATAATATTCGTCATCGCCATATCGTATATTCTTAAAGAGGGCAAAATCATTCATACGATTCTGAACTTCGTATACAATGTTGTCAGCGGCTTCAATCCTTACCAGTCAATATTGCTGCTGTTTCTGTTTGTTGTGGTGCTTGAATTTTTCATCGGAAGCGGAACCGCAAAGGCTTTTCTTATCATGCCGCTGGTCGCCCCGCTTGCCGACCTCGTGGGCGTCACGCGTCAATCGGTCGTGCTCTCCTTCTGTTTGGGCGACGGCTTCACAAATCTCCTTTATCCCACAAGCGGAATAATGATTATTGCCATCGGGCTTGTCGGAATATCCTACGGCAAATGGCTGCGCTGGTCATGGAAGCTCTTTGCGCTCGAAGGCGTGATTTCAGTGGCATTCATGCTTTTGGCGGTTGCTGTAAACTATCATTGATAAAAGAGGCGTAAATATGAAAAACATCTCTCAGGTAACGCAAAAGACCTTCGGCTCGCTTCCCGAAAAAATAATACAATTCGGCGAGGGCAACTTTTTGCGCGCCTTTGCCGACTACATAACCGACACCGCCAACGCCGCCGGCAAGTTCAACGGCAGCATCGTGCTGTGCCAGCCCATCGAAAGAGGCATGTGCGATGCCATCAATGCTCAAAACGGCATATACACCCTGCTCATGCGCGGAGTTGAAAACGGCGAGGTCGTGGAAAAGTACAAAACCCTGACATCTGTTTCCCGCTGCGTCAACCCGTACGCGGACTATGAGCAATATATCGCAGTTGCGCGCAACGAGGAGCTAAAGGTGGTTATCTCCAACACCACCGAGGCGGGAATAGCCTATCGCGAGGGTGACCTGCTCACGGACACTCCGCCCGTATCCTACCCGGCAAAGCTTGCCGCATTTCTTTATGAGAGATATAAAACCTTCAACGGCGCTGCTGACAAGGGTCTGCTGATACTTCCGGTTGAGCTTATTGAAAACAACGGCACCTTCCTGAAAAAATACATCCTGCAATACGTCGCGGACTGGGGCATTTCCGAGGGCTTTTCCGAATGGATAAACACCTCCTGCCACATAGCGAACACGCTCGTTGACCGCATAGTCACGGGCTATCCGCATGCAGACGCGCAGCAGATATGCGAAAAGCTCGGCTATGAGGACAACCTTCTCGACACCTGCGAGCCGTTCCTGTTCTGGGCAATCGAAGCCGATGAAAAATGGGCGGAGGTTTTCCCGATAACCGACCTCGGACTCGACGTTGTGTTCGTGCCGGATATAACCGCATACAAGACACGCAAGGTGAGAATCCTCAACGGCTCCCACACCTTAAGCGTGCTTGCGGCATATCTTGCGGGACATGACATAGTGCTTGAAATGATGAACGATGAGGTGTTTTCCTCGCTCATTAAAAACGCTCTGCGTGAGGAGATAATTCCGTTTATTCCCCTGCCGGAGCAGGAGAAGGCGGACTTTGCCGCAAGCGTACTTGAGCGCTTCGGCAATCCGTTTATAAAGCACAGGCTTCTCGACATCTCTCTTAACTCTGTATCGAAATACAAGGCTCGCTGCCTGCCGTCCGTAATTGATTACACCGCCGAAAATCACCGTGCGCCCAAGGCGCTCGCCTTCGGACTTGCCGCGCTCATCCGTTTTTACAAGGGCGAGTTTGAGGACGGAAAGTACTTCGGCACGCGCAACGGTGAAAAATATGAAATACGTGACGATGAGGCAGTGCTCAAATTCATGTGCGACGCATGGAAAACCCCGCAAACCGTTAAGGCGGTGCTTTCAAACACCGTATTCTGGGGGCGCAATCTCACACAGCTTGAGGGCTTTACCGAGGCTGTGGAGAATGACCTTGCAAGCATTGAAAGGTTTGGCGTAAGAGCGGCTCTTGAAAGACTTTAAAACCGGAGGAAAGCGTCGTGGAAAAATTTTTGAAAATCCATCCCGATGACAATGTTGCCGTGTGCATCACCGGAGCCGCCTCCGGCGATGAATTCGGTGATGTCACCGCGCTTGCACACATTCCGCCGGGTCACAAAATGGCACTGTGCGATATAAAAACCGGCGAGTCGGTGATAAAATACGGCGCACCGATAGGCACGGCATTTGCAGACATAAAAAAGGGTGCGTGGGTACACTCCCACAATCTGAAAACCTCCCTGTGCGGAGAAACCGAATATAGTTTTTCTCCGTGCGAGGGCGAAAAAACCGAAGCTGTTAAAAATCTTTATTTTTACGGCTACGAGCGTTCCGGCGGAGGTGTCGGAATACGAAATGAAATATGGATAATTCCCACTGTCGGATGCGTAAACGACACCGCCCGTATAATTGCCGAGAAGGCCAACACGCTCTATGCAGACAGCTGTGACGGAGTTTTTGCCGTGCGTCACCCCTACGGCTGCTCCCAGCTCGGCGGTGACCACCGAGCAACGCAGGAGGCTCTCGCGGCACTGTGCCGCCACCCGAACACTGCCGGTGTACTCATTCTCAGTCTCGGCTGTGAAAACAACAACCTTGACAGCTTTCTGCCGGTGCTCGGCGAATATGATTCCTCCAGAATAAAGACTCTCGTAACCCAGCAGGCGGACGATGAAATTGAAGAAGCGCTCGCGCTCATAGGCGAAATTGCGGCGATTGCCCAATCCGATGAACGAACCGGGCTTCCGCTCTCGCGGCTGACAATCGGCATGAAATGCGGCGGAAGTGACGGCTTTTCGGGCATAACCGCCAACCCGCTATGCGGACGGATTGCCGATATAGTCTGCTCCTGCGGCGGCAGAGTCATACTCTCCGAGGTGCCGGAGATGTTCGGCGCGGAAACGATTTTGATGTCGCGCGCGGTAAGCGGAGACGTGTTTGAAAAATCCGTGGATATGATAAACGGATACAAGCAGTACTTCATCCGCCACTCGCAGCAGATATACGAAAATCCCTCCCCCGGAAACAAGGAGGGCGGCATAACCACGCTTGAGGAAAAATCTCTCGGCTGTATTCAAAAGGGCGGGCGCGCTGCGGTAACCGATGTTTTGGAGATGTATGAACACTGCAAAACGAACGGTCTTTCCCTGCTCTACGGACCCGGAAACGACATTGTTTCAACCACCAACCTGACAGCGGCCGGTGCGAACCTGATTCTCTTTACCACCGGCAGAGGTACGCCGCTGGGCGCACAGGCTCCCACGGTTAAAATATCCACAAATTCCGCATTGGCGAAGAAAAAGCCTCACTGGATTGATTATGACGCCGGCGCAATTCTCGACGGAAAAAGCTTTGACACCGCCGCCGAGGAGCTGCTCGAAATCATTCTGAATATCGCCTCCGGAACCCGACGCGCGAAAAACGAGCTCAACGGCTTCCGCGAGACGGCAATTTTCAAGGACGGAGTAATTTTATAAAAGGAGAGATATCTGTGAAAAGCTTTATGGACAAGGATTTCCTGCTTTCAACACCGACTGCGCGCGCACTGTTTGAAAAGGCAAACGAAATGCCGATATTTGACTGGCATTGTCACCTCTCACCCAAGGAGATATACGAAAACAAGCAGCCTGAGGACATAGCGCAGCTCTGGCTTGCCGGCGACCATTACAAATGGCGCGCCATGCGTTCGTTCGGAATAGACGAGGAATACATAACCGGCTCAAAGAGCAATCACGAGAAATTTCTTGCATGGGCAAAGGTTATACAGTATTGCATAGGCAATCCTCTCTATCACTGGACTCATCTTGAGCTTCAGAGATATTTCGGAATATATGAAACACTCAGCGAGGACACCGCAGAGGATATATGGAACAGGGCAAACGCCATGATAAAAGCCGGAGGCTTCACCCCTAAGGAGCTTATCAAAAAATCCGGCGTGAATTTCGTATGCACAACGGATGATGCCGCGGACACGCTTGAATACCACGCCCTTATAGCGCAGGACTCCAGCTTCCCCTGCAAGGTCATTCCGGCATTCCGTCCCGACAAGGCGCTCAACATTGACGCTCCCGGCTATTGCGACTGGGTGGCGGCACTCGAAAAGACCTCCGGAATGAAGGTTTCGTCATATTCTCAGCTTACCGCGGCTCTGCTTTCAAGAATAGACTTCTTCGGAAAGATGGGTTGCCGCGCAACAGACCACGCCTTCACCTATGTGCCCTATAAAAGGGCATCATATTCGGACCTTGAAACCATATTTGAAAAGCGTATGAAAGGTACAGCACTTTCCGTCGGCGAGGCGGATGCCTACCGCACCGAGCTGTTCCGCTTCTTCGCAAAGGAATATGCCTCGCGCGGCTGGGGTATGGAAATACACATCGGGGCAATGCGCAACAACAACACCCGCATGTTTGAAAAGCTCGGCCCCGATACAGGCTATGACTCAATTGATGACCGCGAGGCGGCGCAGAATCTTTCAAAGCTGCTTAACAGCCTTGAATACGAAGGTGCTCTGCCTAAGACAATTCTTTTCACGCTCAACCCCAAGGACAACTATGTGCTCGGCTCCATGCTCGGCAATTTCCAGAGCAGCGAGGCGGCCTCAAAAATACAGTTCGGTTCGGCGTGGTGGTTCAATGACAATATTGACGGCATGCGCGAGCAGATGAAAGCGCTCGGCAACCTCGGTATACTTCCGAAATTTGTCGGCATGGTCACGGACTCGCGAAGCTTCCTCTCCTATCCCAGACACGAATATTTCAGGCGCATCCTCTGCGAGCTTATAGGAAATACAGTCGAGGAAGGTCTGTATCCCGATGACCGCAAAACACTTGAAAAAATCGTATGCGATATCTCATACAACAACGCTGTTGAGTATTTCGGAGTAAAATAAAATATTGTTTTTTAAGGAGCGTACCGCAAATGGAATTGAAAACACCTCTGTATGACCTTCATGAAAAATCGGGAGGAAAAATTGTGCCCTTTGCCGGCTATCTGCTGCCGGTTCAATATCCGACAGGCATAATCGCCGAGCACAACGCCGTACGGACCGCTGCCGGACTTTTCGATGTGTCCCACATGGGCGAGATAATACTTGAGGGAGAGGACGCGCTGAAAAACCTCCAGCATCTTCTTTCAAATGATTATTTAAGTCTTGAAATCGGCTTTGTAAGATACAGCCCTATGTGCAACGACAACGGCGGAGTGGTTGATGACCTCATAGTGTACCGTAAAGGCGAAGACCTTTACTACATAGTTGTCAACGCCGCAAACCATGAAAAGGATGCGGCATGGATAAAATCAAAGCTCTCCGGAAAAGTCTTGTTTACCGACTGTTCTGACGACACCGCGGAAATCGCTTTGCAGGGACCGCGTGCCAAAGACATACTTAAAACCCTCTGCGATGAAAGCCTCATTCCTGTAAAGTATTACAGCTTTACAGATAACGTTTCCGTAGGCGGCATATCCTGCATGGTTTCGCGCACCGGATACACCGGAGAGGACGGCTTTGAGCTGTACTGCGAAAACAACTGCGCCGCCGAGCTGTGGGAAAAGCTGCTCGAAGCGGGCAAGCCCTTCGGACTTATCCCCTGCGGACTCGGCAGCCGCGACACACTTCGTCTTGAGGCGGCAATGCCTCTTTACGGACATGAGATGACCGATGAAATAACGCCTCTTGAAACCGGTCTCGGTCGCTTTGTCAAGCTTGACAAGGGCGATTTTATAGGCAGAGACGCTCTGATTGCAAAGGGCGAGCCCGCTCGCACACGCATAGGTCTTGAAATCCTCGACAGAGGCATAGCAAGAGGCGGCGAGCCTGTATTTCTCGGTGAAAAGCAGGTCGGCTTCATAACCTCCGGCACAATGGCTCCGTGCCTGAAAAAATCAATTGCAATGGCAATTGTCGATATCGCGGCAGCGTCCGAAGATACCGCTCTTACTGTTGAAACACGCGGAAAAAGGCTTTGTGCAAAAGCTGTAAAGCTTCCGTTTTACAAAAGGTCGAAATAAAAATTCATATATAAAAAAGGAGTTTTTAACATGAGCATTCCCAATGATTATTTCTTTACACAGACACATGAGTGGGTAAAATTCACGGATAAGGGCACGGCTCTCATCGGAATCAGCGACCATGCACAGGAGGAGATGGGCGATGTCGCGTTCGTAAATCTTCCGGACATAGGCGAAAGCTTCTCCGCCGGTGACACGCTTTGCGACATTGAATCCATAAAGGCGGTATCAGACGTTTACTGCCCGGTGAGCGGAAATGTTGTTGCCGTTAACGACGAGCTTGCTGACGCACCCGAAAAAATCAACAAGACCCCCTATGATGCATGGCTTGTTGAAATCGAATGTGCAAAGGACACCGCCGGACTTATGGATGCCGCCGAATATGAGGCGTTCCTCGGCTGATAAAAATTCCGAAAGGATTGTTGACACATGTCTTATATTCCGGGAACCGCCCGCGAAAGAGCCGAAATGCTCGCGGATACGGGCTGCAAAAGCATTGATGATTTATTTTCCTGCGTACCTGAGAGCGTAAGGCTCAAAGCTCCTCTGAATCTTCCCGAGGCTCAGACAGAATTTGAAGTTCTCTCGGATATAGAAAGCATTGCGGCAAAGAACAGACAATACAAAGCGATATTCCGCGGTGCCGGCGCATACAACCATTTCATCCCCGAGGTCGTAAAAAGCCTCTCGTCAAGAAGTGAATTTGTCACCGCCTACACACCGTATCAGCCGGAGGTAAGCCAGGGTATACTTCAGGTTATTTTCGAGTATCAGTCCGTTATATGCAGACTCACCGGTATGGATGTGAGCAACGCCGGGGTATATGACGGAGCCTCCGCCGCAGCAGAGGCGTTTGCAATGTGCCGTGAGCGCGGACGCAACAAGCTTATAACCTTTTCAAACATAAAGCCGCAGGTGCTCTCCGTACTGAAAACCTATGCCTGCTCCGCCGGAGCAAAGGTTGAGGTTATTGCCTGTGTTGACGGACTTGCCGACCTCGGCGCACTCGGCTGCGCTCTCGATGACACCGCCGCATGCGTATATATCGAACAGCCCAACTATTACGGGCTCATTGAAAACGCTCAGGATATCGCTTCACTTGTGCACGAAAAGAAGGCAAAGCTCATCATGGGCTGCGAGCCGGTTTCGCTCGCGCTGCTTAAAACCCCCGCCGAATACGGTGCGGATATCGCCGTCGGAGAGGCGCAGGGTCTCGGTCTTGAGCTCTCATTCGGAGGCCCGTACCTCGGATATATGGCCTCCACAACAGCAAATATGCGCAAGCTGCCCGGAAGAATCGTCGGTAAAACCACCGACTCCGAAGGCAGGGACGCTTATGTCCTCACGCTTCAGGCGAGAGAACAGCATATACGCCGCGAAAAGGCCTCCAGCTCGATATGCTCAAATGAAGCGCTTTGCGCACTTACGGCAACAATTTACTGCGCCGCGGTAGGCCGCGAGGGACTTATTGAGGTAGCCTCCCAGTCTTACAGCAAGGCACATTATGCAGCAAAGCTGTTTTCTGCCATCCCCGGCTTCGGTCTTAGGTTCTCCGGTGAATTTTTCAACGAATTCATAACCGACTGCCCCTGTGATGCAAAAAAGATTATGTCCGCTCTTGCCGAAAGGAGCATTCTCGGAGGCAAGATACTTGACTGCGGAAGAATACTCTGGTGCGTCACAGAGGTAAATACCAAGGCGCAAATTGACGAGGTTGCGTCAATTCTCAAGGAGGTGACAGCGGTATGAGTGAGCTTATATTTGAAAAAAGTCACGAGGGCAGACGCGCCGTTTATTTCCCCGAATGCGGAGTTGAAAGCGTAAGTCTTCCCGAAAAATATGCACGAACCTCACCGGCACCTCTTCCGGAGGTGGCGGAGGTTGACCTTGTAAGGCATTACACCAACCTCAGCCGCAAGGCATACGGTGTGGACAACGGCTTCTATCCTCTCGGCTCCTGCACTATGAAGTACAACCCGAAAATCAATGAAGCGGCAGCCGCTCTTCCCGGATTCACTCACATGCATCCGCAGCTTGACGAGGCGGATGCGCAGGGATGCCTTGAAATCATGTACAAGCTTTCGCGTTCACTTTGCGAAATCACCGGCATGGACGCCATCACGCTCCAGCCCGCCGCCGGAGCACACGGTGAATTCACGGGACTGTCGCTTATAGGCGCTTATCTGCGTGACAACGGCATGAGCGCACGCACAAAGCTTATCGTTCCGGACTCGGCGCACGGCACAAACCCCGCAAGCGCCGCTATGAACGGCTTCACAATAGTAAATATTCCCTCCACGCCGGACGGTTTTGTTGACCTTGATGCGCTGAAAAACGCGGTCGGAGACGACACCGCCGCGCTGATGCTTACAAACCCCAACACCGTAGGAAGATTTGACCGTAACATTCTCGAAATCTCCAAGACTGTGCATGATGCCGGCGGACTTGTCTACTATGACGGTGCGAATCTCAACGCGATAATGGGTATCGCCCGTCCCGGCGACATGGGCTTTGACGTTGTGCATTTGAACATGCACAAGACCTTCTCCACCCCTCACGGAGGCGGAGGTCCCGGCAGCGGTCCCGTGGGCTGCAAGAGCTTTCTTGAAAAATATCTTCCCTCGCCTCTCGTGTGCGAGGATAACGGAAAATACACCTTCTTCACCCCCGAAAAATCCATCGGCAAGGTTCAGAGCTTCTATGGAAACTTCCTTGTATATCTCAAGGCGTATTGCTATATTCGCGTGCTCGGCGGCACAGGGCTGAAGCAGGCGAGTGAAAACGCCGTGCTTAACGCAAATTATATGCTTGAAAAGCTTCGCGACACCTACGATATTCCGTTCGAGGGTTCATGCATGCATGAGTTTGTAATGTCACTCGACAAGCTCAAGCACGAAACCGGAATAAGCGCATCCGATATCGCAAAGGGACTTATCGACAACGGAATTCATCCGCCCACGATGTACTTCCCTCTGATTGTTCACGAGGCACTTATGTTTGAGCCTACGGAAACCGAAAGCCGCGAAACCCTCGACAATGCCGTTGAGGTTATGAAGAAGCTGTATGAAACGGCGAAAACCGCTCCCGATACACTTCACGCCGCACCCGTAACAACTCCCGTCGGACGTCCCGACGAAACGGCTGCGGTAAGAAACCCCATACTAAAATATTAAACTTTTACGGAGGTGGCACACATGTCTGATATAGCTGCAAATCTCACACAGCTTGTAGGTAAAACACCCGTACTCAGCCTTTCGCGCTACTGCGCGGAGGTCGGAGCACGCGCCGGAATCATTGCCAAGCTTGAGTACTTCAACCCCCTCGGCAGCGCCAAGGACAGGGTCGGACTCGCAATGATAGAGGATGCCGAAAAGCAGGGACTGCTCAAAAAATCCTCTGTTGTTATCGAACCCACCAGCGGCAACACGGGCGTGGGGCTTGCCTTCGCCTGCTCAATAAAGGGCTACCGTCTCATACTCACCATGCCCGAAAACATGAGTGAGGAGCGCAAGAAGCTCCTGAGTGCCCTCGGTGCGGAGCTTGTGCTCACTCCGGCGAGCGAGGGTATGGCGGGAGCTATCGAAAAATCAAAAGCCCTCGCGCAGACCATACCCGACGCATACATACCCGACCAGTTTTCCAACCCCTCAAATCCTCAGATACACCGTATAACCACAGGTCCCGAGCTGCTTCGCGACACAAACGGCAAGATAAACTATTTTGTTGCCGGCGTGGGAACAGGCGGCACGATAACCGGTGTCGGCGAGATTTTAAAGGCATTCAACAAGCGCATAAAGATTGTTGCCGTCGAGCCGGCGGATTCCCCGGTGCTGTCCGGAGGCCAGGCGGGACCGCATAAAATCATGGGCATAGGCGCGGGCTTCGTGCCGGATAATCTTAACCGCGGAATACTTGATGAGGTTATCACCGTAACAACCGAGCAGGCATACGAATGTGCGCGACTTGTTGCAAAAAAAGAGGGCTTGCTTGTAGGCATTTCCTCCGGCGCGGCACTGTATGCGGCAACGCAAATTGCAAAAAGACCCGAAGCGGAGGGCAAAACGGTAGCCGTCTTGTTCACCGATTCGGGCGAGAGATATCTTTCCACGAATTTGTTTGAGATTTAACTCCTGCCTGTCTCTTCTCTCATAACAACCTCTTCACCAAAGCTTACAGCTTTGGTGTTGTTGTTTACAGACACTATTCCTGCACCGAGAGCAATGAGCAGCAGGCATGCCGCCATACTTACAATGTACATCCTGAGTAATTGCGAAAGCTCTGAATTTTTCATTCTGTTTCTTCCTTTTCCTTGAATTCAAACGGCATTTGCCGTGTCAAGCAGCTTTGCAAGTGCATCCCCGAAAAGTCTGCCGGAGTATGCCGCCTCGTCAAGCGTATTCGCATCGGTACCGAATTCCACAAGCAGCGACCACGGCGTAAGATTCATGTTGTAGCGGCGCGGACCGAACATTATAGGTCTCATAATTCCGCCGTATTCATTTTCACACGCCTGGTGAAGCCGCAGGGCAAACCTGAAATTCTGACGCCACTCCGGAAAATCGGTGATGCTCCCCTCCTCACAGCCGCTTATTATCATAATCTGTGCCGCTTTTTTGCCGTTTATGACGGCCGTGGGCTTGAGCTTTGTGCCGTTGTCAAGCTTTATGGCGTCGCGGTGAATATCGAGAGTGATTTTTATTCCGGGGTACTTTGCAAGATAAGCCTTCACCGCTTCGGCGGAACGGGCATAAGCACCGCTGTATGAGGTGTCATAGATGCTCTCGTCATGTATAACCTTGTAGCCTGATTTTTCAAGCTGCGAGGCTATTTCTTTGCCTACACGGACTATATTTTTTCCGACATCCGCAGTGCGCGAATCGTAAGAATTTGAATACCAGCCCTCCGAAAGCAACTCAAAGCCCTCGGTCGCGTGGGTATGATATATGAGAACGCACGGTTGGGATTTGTCGGCAATCGTCAAATCCGTCCCCGTTTCAAGCTCGTTTTTTATATTTACGCTGTAGGTTGCCGAGGAGCTGCGCACGGCTATGTTTTCATATACACTTGAAGCGTCCGCCGCGGTATATTGCCTTTCGTTTATGTTGCCGCTCCTTTCAAAGGATGAATACATCTCATTTGCGGACTCCATAAGCGACAATATATCATCAGGCACCGCGGCAAGCGGAGAGTAAACCGGAAGAAGAGCCGACGGCTTTGACTCGCTTTTATAAGCGCCCTGCTCATCCTTCACCGCAGACAGAGCGCCGCTCACACTCGTATCGCCCGCCTCGTTCCGCAAATTAGCCAGTGCCGCCTGCGGCATAGCTGCCCTTGCGGAAAACAGCGCCGCAAAAGCTATACCGCCCGAAAGAGTGTTGCTGTATATAACAGATGCCGCAATTATGAGCACCGCAAGCAGGCAACCGAGTCTTCCTTTAAGCTGTACACGCATATCCGCACGCCTCCCTTCACCTTAAAATTTATGCAGGGAGGCGCACTTATATTACATTAAAGCAAGCACGTCCTGCGCACTCATACTTGTCTGAAGCGCACAATTGAGCGCAAGAGATGTAAGCCTTGCCGCCCGTTCACTTACAAGGTCTATCTCTCTGGGAGTGACCATCATTTCACGCGCCGCCGGGTCTATTCTTTTTTCCGCCTCCGGCAAGCCCGAAGCCGAACCGTCCAGAACATCAAGCGCAAGCGTTGCGGCATCCACCACCATGGGAACACCTATTGAAATCACTGGCACGCCGAGTGTGCCGGCATCAATTTTCGCCCGCCTGTTGCCCACTCCCGAGCCGGGGCATATCCCCGTATCCGAAAGCTGTACGGTGCGTCCCAGCCTTGAAAGACTCCTTGATGCAAGAGCGTCGGCAACTACAACCGCAGAGGGCTTTACACAGTCTGCGACACCCTTTATTATCTCCCCGGTTTCAATGCCGGTCTGTCCGAGAACTCCGGGTACTATTCCGGCTACCGCCCTGAGCTCACCGAGTCCCGCCGCACGCGCCACCTCTCCGGTAATATGCCGCGTAGCAATCAGTCTGCGCAGGGTTTTCGGTCCGAAGGAGTCCGGGGTTATCTCATCATTCCCAAGACCCGCCACCAGAACAAGCCCCTCGGAAGGCAGCAAGGACAGCAACGCCTGTTTGAGAGCCTCCAGACGTTCATCAAGCACCTCGGCATCATCTGAAAACGGCGGCACCTCAACGGTTATATATCTTCCCTTTGGCTTGCCCAGCCTCTGCGAGCCTTCGTCTCCGGTAATTTTTATTTCTGTGACATGTGCGCTTCCCATATCGCTTTCACGGCTCTCAACACCCGGTATATCGGCTTTTCCGAGCAGTTCACGGCGCTCAAGCGCAAGGTCGGTTCTGAAATTCATGCCTTTTACCGCACGATACCGTATATCGCATTCCCTTCTGTTTTATTTCTGCTTGGGCTTTGCGAGAAATGATACAACGATTCCGCTGATGAGCGCAGCCATTATCCCCGCCGCACCCGCACTCATCGGCCCTGTCAGGACACCGAGCAAGCCGTCCTTCATTATCGCTTCGCGGGTACCCTTTACAAGCACATTGCCGAAGCCGGTCAAGGGTACGGTTGCACCCGCCCCGGCGAACTCGACAAGCGGCTCATATACACCGAACGCACCGAGCACGACACCGGCTATTACGAAAATAACAAGTATTTTGCCCGGCGTCAGCTTTGTAAGGTCGATTATGAGCTGACCTATCGCACAGATAACTCCTCCGACAAGAAACGCTTTCAGAAATATCATATTTTTACCTCTTTTCACTAATGCTTCAAGAGGTATTATTTTCATTTGTGCGCCTAATATGCAACGAAAAAAAGAAAAGGCTCCTAACCCTTTCGAGTAGGAGCCTTACCGGCATAATTTTATAAAAATTTATGCTTCTTCCTTCATTTTTGCAAAGCAATCACTGCAATAAACAGGACGGTCTTCACGGGGCTTAAAGGGAACCTTTGCTTCCTGACCGCATGACGCGCATGTGGCTGTGTACATTTCGCGCTCGCCTCTTGAAGCGGCTTTGCGCTGATCGCGGCAGTTCTTGCAACGCTGGGGCTCGTTTACGAAACCTTTTGCATCGTAGAATTCCTGCTCGCCGGCGGTGAAAATGAATTCCTCGCCACATTCCTTGCAGATGAGAGTTTTGTCTTCGTACATTTTGCTACCTCGCTTGAAATAAAGTATTACCCCCCAACGGAATCGCACCGCTATCTTTGTAAACAACGCTCTCTTTGAGCTATGAGGGCATATTAACAGCTTGAGCTGTATATTGGTTATATAAAAATCTCAGCCGCCACTGTCAAAATACCGGAGTTTACGCCGCGCCCTTTGGAGAGCATTGTCAACCGATTTTGCCGTGATACCGAGCCTTGCCGCTATATCTTCATAGCTCATTGAGCCGAGATACAGCCTGATTACCGTGCTTTCTGTTTCCGAAAGACCGCTTACGAGAAACCTTTTTATATTCTCGACGCTTTCTTTTGATATTACATATGCCTCCGGACCTGCATTTGAATCCGGCTGCCGGTCATCAATAGGAACCTGCAGATTAGCCGGGGAATGCTTACCTCTTGAGGCAGATTTAAGAGCATCCGCCATTCTGTTACGCACACACACTCCCGCGTACGTTTTAAAAGAAGCCTGTCCGCCGGGGGTGTAGGTGTTGATTGCCGAAAGCAAACCGAACATACCCTCCTGCGCCAAATCCTCCGCCTCAAGCAATGTGCCCGAAAAGGCGGCAGCCTGCGCCCTTACCACTCCGGTAAGCCTTAAAACAAGCTCCGCAGACGCCTTGGAGTCCCCTCCCTTTGCAAGCGAAGCAAGAGCTTCGTCCGCAAGCGTCTTATAGCTTTTGTTTTGCGGTGCATTCATTCAGTGGCACCTCTCAACATCCGAGAATGACCTTATAATAGACTAATTTTTCAAGTTTGTCAACAAAAATTTTTTGTATGGGAAATCTTTTATTTTTTGCCTGTGTTTCACACGTTCTTTTCGGTATAGGTTTCACCCTTGCTTTCATCGGGCTTTTTCCTTTTTCTTCCGGCTATGACACAGCCTGCGCATATAAGCGCAGCGCCTGCGGCGAAGTATACAACCTTCACCGATGAATTCCTTCCGGTTTCCGGAACGGCGTTCACATCCGCCCCGTTTGCAACCACCTGAAAAATCACCGCCACAGCTCCGGCAGCCATAAGCAGAGCGAGCAAAAGTGAAACCACTCGTATAATTTTTTTGGATACCATCTTTGCAACTCCCGTATTTTATTTGATTCCCATATGGCTTTTCATATCAGCAGAAAACGCTTCCGCCTGCTTCTCGGCAGCTGCGCGGTCGGCGGCTCTTGAGGTAATATAGACCTTTATTTTCGGCTCTGTGCCCGACGGACGAACCATTACACGATTGCCGTCCTCAAGGTCATACGAAAGCACATTTGAGCGCGGAAGTCCCGTATCGCATTTTTCACCCGATGCCACACAGACAATCTCGCCGAGCTTGTAGTCGGATGTCTTTTCCACCTTTTTTCCGCCGAGCTGTGCGGGAGCGGCCTTACGCATCGCGGACATTATATCCTGCATCTGCTGCATCCCCTGTGCACCCTCAAAGCCGAAGTTGTTAACGACGTTGAGATAATATCCGTATTTTTTGTATATTGAATCCATGAAATCCACGAGGTCCATGCCGAGAGTTTTGTAGTAAGATGCCATTTCCGCAACAAGAACAGAGGCGCCGACCGCGTCCTTATCCCTCGCCTGAGCGCCCGACAGATAGCCGTAGCTCTCCTCCATTCCGAGAAGGAAGCGGTCAAACTCACCCTTTTCGGCAAGCTTGGTTATAAATTCGCCTGTATACTTAAAGCCTGTGAGCAAATCGACCATCTCACAGCCGTAAGCCTCCGCTATTTTTGATATGAGCGGTGAGGTTACTATTGATTTGAGAATATACGGATGCTCGGGAAGATTCCCCTTTGCCGTTCTCTGTTCGAGAATATATTCGGAAAGCATCGCTCCGACCTCGTTACCGGTCATCAGGCGATAGTCCCCGTCATGATGGACGGCTATGCCGATACGGTCACAGTCGGGGTCTGTTGCAATCAGCAAATCGGCATCCGAGGTTTCCGCCATTGCCAACGCGCTTTCAAACGCCTCGCGGAATTCCGGGTTAGGATAGCTGCAGGTGGGGAAATGTCCGTCCGGCTTTTCCTGCTCGGGAACAACAGAAACATCCTTTACGCCTACAACACGGAGCATACGGCGGACAGGCTTGTTTCCGGTGCCGTTAAGCGGAGTGTATATGATTTTCAGCCCTGCTTTTTTGCATATTCCCGGATTAATCTGGGTTTTGAGCACCTCGGCAAAAAACTCCTCTTTCACCCAGTCCTCTATGAAATCCACCATATCCTCGGCAAGAGCGTCATCAAAATCCATACGCTTTACGCCTGTGAATATATCGACCTTTCCTATATATTCATAGGTTGCGGCGGCAGCTTCATCGGTCATCTGATAGCCGTGCGGGTCATAGCACTTGTATCCGTTATATTTTGAAGGATTATGGCTTGCGGTTATTACTATTCCGGACGAGCAGCCCAGACGTTTCACCGCAAATGAAAGCATCGGCGTGGGCATAAGCTCCGGATAAATATAGACCTTTATTCCGTTGGCGGCAAGAACGCCCGCCGCCTGATGTGCAAATACCTCCGATTTTATACGCGAGTCAAAGGCTATCGCTACCGACGGATTTTCAAAATTTGCATTGAGATAATCGGCAAGACCCTGCGTTGTCTGCCCGACTGTATAGACATTCATTCTGTTGGTTCCGGCACCGATTACTCCGCGAAGTCCGCCCGTACCGAACTGCAGATTGCAGTAAAAGCTGTCGAGTATGGCATCCTCATTGCCCTCCATGGCATCAAGCTCGGTTTTAAGGTCGGGGTCAAGCACCGCTTTTTCCTTCCAAAGCTCATAAAGTGCATGTATATCGTTCATCATGTCTACCTCCATGTATTATTCTGTTGTATATTATACTCTTTTGCGGAGAAAAAATCAATATGAAGCTTTTCGTCTGTATTGTTTGACTTTTTACGTGTAAAATGATATCATAATTTCATTATTTTGTTGAGGTGTTGATAGCTTTGAAAAAATCTCTCTCTTTTATATTCGTGCTTGTTATGGTTCTCTCGCTGTGCTCGTGCGGCTCAGGCACCACTGTTGCCACCTCCGGCGGAGATATTAATTTTTTTGAGGAGACACATTCAGCCGATAAATCCGGCTCGATAAATACAGACCGGGTTCAGCCGTCCGTCCCCTCCGAGCAGACCTCCGTGCCAGACGGCGAAACCCCGACATCAACCGAATCAACAACGGCTCCTTCCGTTCCCACCGACGATATTTCTGTTTTTAATTCACGTAACTTTTTGCTTGTCGGCAGCATGTATGTTGATGCCGACACCGGATATGTTCCGATAAAAATTGCCTACAAAATCGACAAGGTATCCATGCAGACGCAGCTTTCCGGCCTTTCGGCATCCGTCATAATGTACGGCAAGGACGGTCTGCTGCTGTTCCCCGACATGAAGCTTTATTACAATATGCCCAATTTCATACTCGGAGGCTTCAATCTTGATTCTATCGGTTCAGACTCAAGTGCGGAATATCTCGGTGAAACCGAGGAAATTCTCGACGGCTGCAAGGTTGTGTGTAAAAACTTCAAATCCGAAGACGGCTCATCGGTGAAATACTATATGAGCGGAGACAATATGCTGAAAATGTCCTCCTATGACGCTGACGGAGTTATAGAGATGGATCTTGTTATAGACGAGCTTACGCCCGACCCGCCCGAAGCGTATTTTGCAGTTCCCGACGGATACGAAAAGGGCAAATCATCCGACCTTCTCGCCTTTGGAGGAGGCTCAAAATGAGCGGAACCGTACTCGTAACAGGCGCTTCGCGCGGAATAGGAAAAAGCACCGCCCTGCTTCTTTCGCAGAGCGGTTATTCCGTTGCCGTCAACTACCTGAACTCCGCCGACGCAGCCAACGACATTGCCGAGTATATTAATTCACACGGCGGACGCGCCGGAGCCTTCAAAGCGGATGTTTCCGAGCCTGACGAGGTTGAAAGGATGTTTTCCGAAATCCGCCTCAGCCTCGGCGAGGTAACGGCACTTGTGAACAACGCCGGCATAGCCGAACAGCGTGTATTTTCGGATATTTCATCCTCCCAATGGGAGCGTATGCTTGCAGTTCATCTGACAGGTGCATTCAACTGCTCCAAAGAGGCGCTCAAGGATATGATAAGACGCAAAAGCGGCTCAATCGTCAATATCTCCTCCATGTGGGGACAGACCGGCGGCTCGTGCGAGGTTCATTATTCGGCGGCAAAGGCCGGAATTATAGGCCTCACAAAGGCACTTGCCAAGGAGGTTGCGCCAAGCTCGATAACAGTCAACTGCGTAGCGCCCGGAATAATCGCAACCGATATGATGAGCGGTTTTTCGTCCGAGGACAAGGAAAACATGTGCGCGGACATTCCCCTTGGCAGACTCGGAACCCCGGACGAGGTTGCGCATGCGGTAAAATTTCTCCTTTCCGAAAGTGCCCGCTACATCACCGGACAGGTTCTTGCGGTCAACGGAGGCCTTGTTATATAAAAAACTCCCCTCCGGTCATAAAAGCCCTTCTTTTCGCTTGACATGAAACCGGAAATTGTATATAATTTTTGAGGTTCTGCGGCAATACTCCGTTAATGCCGATGTGGCGGAATTGGCAGACGCAAGGGACTTAAAATCCCTCGGTGGCAACATCGTACCGGTTCAAGCCCGGTCATCGGCACCAGAAAAACCGTCTTGCTTTGCAAGGCGGTTTTTCAGTTCTATTCGCGCAAGCACGAGTTATATGCGACTTCGTCGCGTGATATTACCTTCGGTAGTGATATGCACTTCGCGCGTTTTGGACGCGATTAGAATATCACTTCGAGCGCAGCGAGAAATATCACTCTTGTCGCAAGGCATGAATATCACGCCGACGAAGTCGGCATATCACTTGAATAAACTGTAATTTGTGCGTGCGCGCACAAATTCCGGTTTGTCGAGCAAATGATATGTTAGTTCAAGTCCTCATTTTAAAAAATGCCGGGCATCTTTTTTGTAACCTCTTTACAAAAAGAGAAGTGCTCGGCAATACGCTTTAATGTTAATATGCGTTGCTTGACGCAACGGCCTGTTGTTTATACAATAGCGGTAACGAACTGAAGAAAAGAGGTCACCCTGATGTTAAACGAAAACATTAAAGCAATCAGAAAGTCAAAAGGGCTCTCGCAGGAGGAGCTTGCCGTTAAGCTGAACGTGGTACGGCAAACAATTTCAAAATGGGAGCAGGGCTTGTCGGTTCCGGATTCGGATATGCTGATTTCTATATCCGAGGTGCTTGAAACGCCTGTAAGCACTTTACTCGGAGAAACTGTTTCAGAGCATAAGGCGGACGACTTAAAAGCGATTGCCGAAAAGCTGGAGGTTATCAACCTTCAGCTTGCACAAAGAAAGACTGCGAGAAGAAGAATACTTCATTGGATTCTCATCTCATTATGTGTTCTCATAGTGGTAATATCCGCTGTCTTAATCACAATAAACAGTCCTTACCTGGGCTGGGATTACAGCGACCCCGAAACTGCCGTCGTCGGAGTGACCCTTCACGCATATGAATGGCTGTTTTTCAGAGTGGCACCGATTACCCTTATATTATTAATTGTCGGGATTTTCCTGACCCGGAAGAAAGTATAACACCGGGCAAAATCCCGACTTCATAAGCTTTGTTTATCAAGCAGATTGTGCTCAGCTGCGCTGTCCCGACGCAAAAGGAATATTGCCGAAATTGCCGCCTGCAAAATCGGCATATCACTTGAAACAATTAACCGCTTCTGATATACTCATACTCAAGAGGTGAAATATATGGCATTCGACTTTAAAAAAGAATACAAGGAGTTTTACATGCCCGGACGCAAGCCGGAGCTTGTAAGCGTACCTGCGGCCAACTATATTGCGGTACGTGGCACGGGCAACCCCAACGACGAGGACGGAGCATACAAAAAGGCTGTGGGCGTTCTCTACGCAATTGCTTATACCTTAAAGATGAGCTACATGGGCGAGCATAAAATCGAAGGTTTTTTTCAGTATGTAGTCCCCCCGCTTGAGGGATTCTGGCAGCAGGACGGCGTTGACGGCTTCGACCCCACGAGAAAAGAGACATTTAAATGGATATCCGTTATACGTCTGCCGGATTTTATAACCCGTGCCGACTTTGACTGGGCTGTGCGCACGGCAACCGAAAAGAAAAAGCTTGACTGCTCATCTGCCGAATTTCTCAGTGTTGACGAGGGCTTATGCGTTCAGATTATGCATATAGGCGCCTTCGATGACGAGCCGGAATCCGTTGCGCTCATGGATGAATTCATCTGCGCTCAGGGCTATGAAAATGATATTACCGACACCCGTCTGCACCATGAAATATACATGTCCGACGCGAGGAAGGTTCCGTCGGAAAAATGGAAAACAGTCATAAGGCATCCTATAAAGCCTGTTGTAAAGCAATAAAATCGCCGAAGTTTCAACAAAAAGCTCCCCTTACGGGGAGTTTTTTTATATCTCATTGCACATTTCAAGCGTCAGAGTGCCCGAACGCATCATCCGCGTAACGGGAAATTCCAGCTTTGCAAGCGTCTGCCCGTCAAGCGCGGCGCGCTTTACATATATACCCTCACCTGAGCGTTCAACGGTAAAGGTTTTTCCGTTCTGAAGATGCAGAACGGCTTTTTTATAAAGCGGAGTTCCGATAATCATAAGGTCCTGCCCTGTAACGGGGAAAATGCCGATTGCATTCCACACAAAGCATGAGGAAAGTCCTCCTGAATCGTTGTTTCCCGGCAAGCCTCCGTTTCCGGACACAAACATATATTTCCTTGAAGCATCGATTATCTCACTTATACGGTCATGTCTGCCGACGAAATGATATGCATAGGGTGTTTCCATATCAGGCTCGTTATTAAAGCCCTCAAAACGGGTTTCAACCGACTCCGGGAAGGTGTACCCGAAAAATCGGTCGAGCAGGGCGGTAAAGGACTGTGTGCCCCCGGCGACTTCAATACGCCGCTCCATATCGGGATGCAAACGGAAGGAATAATTCCACACATTACCCTCATAATAATCGGCATCGGCTTTGAGCAGACCCGTTTCGGAATCATAGCACTCGGCGCGTCTTTGCGCTGTTTTCTCCAGCTTCTGCGCAACCTGACCGTAACCCGTAAGTCTTGCAAGCTGTGCAACCGCCGCGCATGCGTCCGCCGCGTCCAGAATATGTGTAATTCTCGGCGGAAGCTCTCCGTCAATCAGATTTTTATATGAAGGCCTGTATATATCCCTCACCATACGCTCAAGCGCGTCCGCATAGTCCGCTTTCACGCCTCTGTAAAAGGCGTCACATACGGTATATTCGGCAAGCATACACGCCTGAAGAGAATCCTCAAGGAAGCCCTCCCGCATAACCATGGTGTGCGGAAACGCGCCGAGATGTCTGCCGCAATCGAGTATGGTGTTTACAATTTTTTGAGCAGCCTCCGGATAAAGCGTCAGCACAAGCGGGAGCTGTGTTTTATATATGTCCCACATTGTGGAAAAATCCACAACAAAGCCGTCATCCTGCCACAGCGGACATTCACCGCTCCGGTCGGACGGTTTAATAATGGAATGATAAAGATTTGAATAAAATATTTCAAGCTCCTTCTCATCGGAGCTTTCTATTTCAATCGAGCCGAGCTTTTCGTTCCACTGCCTGTATGCATTCAGACGCACCTCATCGAAGCCGCCCTCATCCTTTAAGCAGTCCTCCTTTGCCGCCTGCGCACTCTTAAATGAAGCGCCGAGACATCCGTTTACCGTTTCACCCTCTGCTTTGAAAAGCACACCATAGGTGTCCTTTGTTTCGCCGAAGGCGGCGGACCTGCCCGGAACCGGCTCGCCCGAGCGCAACAGACTCACAACCCGGGCGCCCTCGCATTTGTAATAAAAATACTGCTTCAGGCCGTCGAGCGTTACCTCGGCGCAAACCTCGGTTTCGCTCAGCAGCGATACCTTTCCGCTCTGCGGACGGCTGTACATTCTGCTGTCGGTTTTCATCAGCCCGTCATTTGTGAAATCCACGGCAATCCTTCCGCCGGAGCCGGGAAATGTAAAGCGGTGATATACGGAATTGTGCGAAACCGCAGCCTCACTTCGGATTCCGTCCTCTCCTGTCACGGAATAATATCCGGGCGTTCCCTCCTGTGAAAGTATGCCGCACCCGTTCTCCGGCGGGAGCAGACCCATATACGGCTGCGTCACGGCATAATTGTAGTAGTAGTCAATAGCGCCTGTGCCGCTCTGATGAAAATGCGAAAGCCCCCGAAACCTTGCTCCCTCGGAAAGGAAGCGCAAATCCGAAGGGCAGGAGTTCGGAAGATGGTCGCCGTAACCTCCCGGATAGCCTTCTGTATACGCGCAGCAGGAATATTTGCCGAACGGAAGAACCGCCGCCGGCAGGGTGTTGCCGGTTATCGCCTTTATGAAATGCCATGTTGCCGCAATCCCCTGAGGTTGCGGCAGTTTTGTCTCGGAGCAGCCCTGAAACACGTTTACAAATTTACAGTAATCCTTCAATGAACTCGCCTCCGTCAGATATCTCTCTGCAGCTTATCTTATCATAAAATCCCGATTATGTACACTTTTTCTTTTTGTGACAAAGGAGTTTTCGCCTTGAAATAGTCGCCGTAAAGCAAAAATGTCGCAATTGACAAGCACATATGGCAAAATATTTGCATTTTTGATTTTTTTGTTGCATAATTTTTGCGAGTTAATTATAATGGATAAGAGGTGAACCCGATGTACAAAAGAATTGCACGTCAGCGTAAAATTTTCAAGGAGGGCATTGAGTTTACCGGACAGCGCGGAATCGATGCTGTTTTCAGATTGCATTTGCAAACCTCTTTTGAATATATATATGTAGCCGGAGGCTGTCTGAATGTCACGCTCGACGGCGAAAACGTAAAATTGCTTGAGGGAGACGCCGTTCTGATTTTCCCGAACCATCTTCACTCAATTTATACTCCCGAGCACTCCGACTCATACACAATAATATTCCCCGGAGAGCTCGTTCCTCTGTTTTGTTCCAGAACTGCAGGCTGCCTGCCGAAAAGCAGCCCTTACCGCCCCGATGCGGATATAAATAAGCTTGTAACCGAAAATCTTGTTGAAAAGCCCTGTGACGACGCAATTACACTCAGTGCGTTCGTCTATCTGCTGTGCTCGGATTTTATTGAAAAAAACGAGCTCACTCACATTGAGAAAGAATCGAGCTACAACCTGTTTGCGAGCGCAATAACCTATATGCAGGAAAATTTTTCAAATCCGCTCACGCTTCAGAGTCTCGCAGATGAGCTGAACGTCAACCGCTCCCACCTGAGCAGAGTGCTTAATTCCGGTGATAAAATAGGCTTTTCCGACTATCTCAAGGATTTCCGCTTTGACAAAGCCATCATTCTTTTACGCTCAACGGATATGAGCATATCCGAAATAGCGTTCAGCGTGGGCTTCAACAGCGTCAGAAGCTTCAATCAGTGCTTTTCCGAGCGCGCAAATATGTCGCCGAGCCAATTCAAAAAGCTCGGAAGACTTTAAATAAAACCGAATAAAATACAGGTGCGCCGTTTTGCCGGTGTGCCGAAAAAGGGGATGGGTTTGATGGGCGTATGTCCGAAATGCCAAAAAAAACTCCGTTTGTTCGATATAGGGCAGAAATGTCCTCACTGCGGAACAAATATGCGCTTCTACGGCTTTGAGGAGCGCTTTACAACGGACGCAAAAATGGCGGAGCTGTCATCTGCAAAGGTACATATCCTCATACGCAAGTTCAAAAGAGCGTTTCTTGCAAACAAGCTTTCACTCGCAAGACTCTGCGTATTTCTTCTGCCCTTGCTTGCCATGCTCGCACCCACCGGAAACGCCGTGATAAATTTCCCGTTTTTGAAGCAGGAAATCCCGGTGAGCGCGCTCGGAATATACAATATTTTTTCCGACGGCACGCTCGGCTTCATCGGAGAGATGACGGCATCCGAAATTTTCGGCAAGGCCTTTTCGGCGCTTCAGGCATCACTTTTCGCCTTTGCCGGAGCGGCGGTATTTGCCGTGCTTGTTCTGCTGGGGACCGTGCTGTGCTTTATCAGTATAAAAAACATGGCACGCCTGTTATGCGCTTTTTCCGTGCTCGGCACTGTGTGCTCAGTTGCCTCGACGGTGCTTGTCAACAATTTTGCAACTGCGAGCAAGGCTGTATCTGCCGAAATACTTTCCGGCAGCACCTCCTTGGGATGTATTGTCGCCGCACTTGCTTTTGCCGTGGTATTTACTCTCAACCTTCTCGTTGCCAAAAGAGGACTCCCCGTTGAATACGACGAGGGAGCGCTTGAACGTGCCGAAATCGCAAAGAAGGTAAAGTCCGGCGAAATCAAGCTTGAGGATTTGCCTCAGCCGATAGTTGAGACTGCCGAGACACGCGCCATCGAGGCGGAAATTGAAAAGGAACGTCAAAAATACACCGACAAGCATGCGGATAAGGAGGTGACGGCAGATGCGTAAATTTGACGGTAAAAAGCTGCTTCCGGTTGCCGTAATTGCACTGCTGTGCTTTTTCTTCGTCTTCGGTGTCGTCTGGGGAGCAAACAGTCTGCTTGAAATGGAGGGCACAATGATTCCGGCAAATCTTACCGAGGGTGTTGTCGCCTGCCCGCAGACAAAGCAGGACGCCCTTGCCCTGCTCAACGGCGCGATAGATAATGCGCTCGAAATAAAGCCGGCACTCTCGGTTTCAGATTCGGTAAGATTCGGCACAAACGATGACGATGAGGATAAAGCCGAAAACGAGGGCGACGGAATACGCATAGGCGACGAAAAAACCGCTCTCGCCGCCACGGTTGCAAAGCATATCAAGGACAGTGCTTCGGACGCGCTTGAGGACAGCTTCCCCGACCTGTCGGCAGACTACGGCGAGGGGCTTGAAAACAAGCTGTGGCTTCCGAACATCACGGCGGATGATATAACAGATTTTAAATGCACCTACATCTATTATGTGTGTCCGCAATGTGAGGAGGATTTTGACACACCCTCCGACAGATGCCCTGCTTGTGACAACCCGGAGCCGCTTGAGAAAAGATATCATGACGACTATGTTCTGACGCTTGACCTTACCGATGCCGCTGCAACGAAGACCTTCCGTATGCGAACTCAGTCGGATATTGACGGCTTCATAGGCAATGCGTTCGAGAATTATCTGACCTGCGGTGATTTCGAGGCAGCTTACAGCAATATAAAAATAACCGCAAGAATAAACCGGTTCAGCCTTCAGATATACTCCCTCGAATACTATAAAAAATCCGATATAAATACCTCCGCCGATTTCACCGGTATGTTTGAGCAGCTCGGCAAGCAGCCGGTATATTTCACCTCACGCGAAAGCGTAAAATTCTCATTCTCATGGGCGGGCATAAAGCTCTCCTCCGATTCTCTGTCCATGGAATTCGGCACAACCGAGGCACTTAAAGCTACCCTCACATGCAATGAGCCGGTCAAACAAACCGTCACCTGGGCAAGCTCTGACGAATCGGTTGCAACGGTGGACTCCGAGGGCTATGTAAAGAGCGGTAAAAAATCAGGAAAGACGATAATAACCGCAAGCTTCGTTTTCAACGGAAAGACCTACAGCGACGAGTGTGAGATATTCGTAAAAACCGCGGTTGAAAGTCTTGATATTTCAAAAAGAAAGCTGGAGCTCAGACAGGGTGAGAACTTCACACTCTCCGCAACAGTCTCTCCCAAAAAGGCAACTGTCAAAACCGTAACCTGGTATTCCGACAACGAGGCTGTGGCTACGGTTGACAACAACGGCACGATAACCGCAGTGAGTCCCGGAGCCGCAAACATCTATGCACTTTCCGATGACGGCTTCTATAAGGCAACATGTAAAACGGAGGTGGTATCATGAGTGAGCCCGTAAAAAAGAATCTTTCCGAAAAGATTTTCGGCGCGGAGGAAAATGCCGCCGCGCATATTGAGAAAACCAAGCTCAACAGGTACAGCAAAATAGCCATTAAAATGTTTCACACGCGGGTGCTGACCTCAAAGGAAATGGCATTCCCCTCCGTTGCGGAATTTGCCACGAGGCTTCTAAGCGGTATCACCTACTACCGCACACTCTATTTCGTAAACGTGCTGAAAATAGACATGGTATATGTCACCGCTATGCTCACTCTTATAGGTATATATGATATACTCAACAACCCCCTCATGGGCATAGCCTATGACAAAACACGAACCCGCTGGGGCAAGGCGCGTCCGTATGTCGCCTTTGCCGCGATACCTTATTTTGCAAGCACCGCGGTTCTTTTCAGCGGAGCGCTGTTTCTGGGCGACACCTCCGGCGACAATCCTAAAAAAATACTCTTTGTGTTTGTCATGCTGTTCTTGCAGGAAACCTTCTCAACAATATACGCAATACCGCGAAACAACATGGTAACACTTATGTCTCCGAACCCCAAGGACAGAATAAACGTCGGGCTGCTCAACACCTATATAGGTGAAATAGGCGCGCAGATAGTTTATATCATCTTCCTGCCGCTTATGGAGCTTAACAACAAGGGCTATATAAATGCTCCGATGTCGATGGTATTCGCGGTCATATCATGCATTACGGCGAGCTTCGGCATGTTCAGCAATATAGCAATGGCAATCGGCTGCAAGGAAAGAATTTTGCTTCAGCCCAAGCCCGCGCCGATATCCAAATCGCTGTTTTATGTTCTGAAGAATAAGTATGCACGCAGAAACTTCGTCGCAAGCTTTGCAACAAGCTGGTGGAGCGAGGGCGGCTACTCGTGGGACGTTGTAACGCAGATGGAGATTTTCGGCGGCACCCTGTTTTCCGCCTGTGCCTACGCACCCTACAGAGTTCTCGACCCGTTAAGCGTCACCTTCATCCCGAAATTTCAAAAGCTTTTTAAGAACAACAATAAGCGGGCGGTTATTTGGCTGCGCACCTGGGACCTCATTTGCGCGGGTCTTCTGACCCTGTCCGGTGTGAAATTTGTTGATAAGCGCTGGGTTATGATACTCCTCTATGCGCTGTTTTACGGGCTTGAGGGCGCAAACAACGGTCCGTCTAACGTGTTCGAGGGCGAGCTCGGCAGAGAAATAAACGACTACACCGAGTATATGACCGGAGAGCGTCCCGACGGAACCTTCAACATCCTTACCGATTTGATAAAGAAGGTAACTTCGCCGCTTAACGCATTGCTCACAATTAAAATCTTCAAATGGTCCGGCTATGACACAACCCTTAAAATGCTTTACTGGTCGCAAGGCAGCAAGATTATCTATCAAAAGGTGTTTTTCCTGTTTGTCGGAATAAATCTTTTGCCGAGATTTATAAAGGTTATTCCGTATTTCTTCTATGACCTTGAGGGCGAAAAGCGTGAGCAGATGTACATCGCGCTCAATGAGCGCCGTGCGCTTATCGCCAACGAGCACAGCACAAATGAAAACATTGACGAAATGATTGAAATGCTTGCCGGAGAACAGCCGGAGGATAACTGATGGAGCAATATGTTATCGAACAAATAAAATACGGCCTAAGATATGTCCCCTCCAACCTCATTCGCGGAAGCTTTATGAAAAAGACCGCCGCGGACGCGGACGCTTTTCGCAAAAAGGCGGGGGGAACCATCCTCGGCGTGTGCCATCCCGATGACAACTTTAAGCAGATATCGGACGCGCATATAGGCTGGGTGCGCTTTGATATAAGCTTCCCTTATGAAAAGGACGGCAGAATATCTGGCAGTTATTCCTCCTTCAAAGAGAAATGCGCACGTTACAAGGAAAACGGCTTTAAAATCATGGCAGTAACGCCCTACCCGAACCAGTTTATAAGCGCGGGAATTGACCCGGTAAAGCAGCTTGAAAAGGTGTGCGCGGTCACAAAATTTCTTATTGAAGACCTCCGCGGACTTATCGACGCCGTACAGATAACCAACGAAATGGGGATTCCGCGCTTCACTATTCCGCTGAGCATGGATGAGGCGGCACGCTTCATCGGCGCACAGGCGGAGGCGATAAGCGCCGTAAAGGGCGACCTTCTCGTGGGCTACAACTCCGCAGGGCCTCAAGCTGATTTGCATTGTAAAATGAAGCCGTATTTGAAATATTTCGACTACGTCGGAATAGACATCTACATAGGCTGTTTTGCAAACGTCGGAGGCTTTATGTGGTTCTTTGACGCAATGCTCAAATACCTCCGGAGCTTCACCGGCAAACCGATTCTGCTTCAGGAGTTCGGCTATATCGGCTCAGGCAAGGCAAAAACCCCTCAGGAGAAAAAAGAAATTCTCATGCGCTACGGCGTATCAAGCCCCAAGGAGGCAAAAAACAACATTTCCGCCTTCACCGAGCGCTTACCGGAGGGAATCAGAAAATACGCAATGCTCGTCTGTCCAGATGAGTCACGCCGCTGGGAATTCTTTTTCAAGAGTGAGTTTTCAAATCACCTTTTCTGCGAGCTTCCGAAAAGAACAAAGATCCCCGGATACGAGCACACCCCTGAGGGTCAGGCAAAATTTTTTGCGGATATTATTCCGCGCTTCTATAAGAAAATGCCCTTCCTGTGCGGAGAGTTTATTTATTGCTACGCCGACGGCGAGCGTTGCTATGTCTGTTCGCAGGAGGACTGCCCCACGGAGACAAAATGGGGGCTTGTGGATGTCAACGGGAAGGAAAAGCCCGCATACTATGCCGTTCAGAAGGCGTTCGGCGACATAAAAAAAGATGAAGGCACGTTATGAAAAACGTTACGGGGTTTATGCGTATTGCAAACGCAATCATTCATAAAAGACGCATAATAAACACACACTTTGCCGGCTCTCCGTGTACGGAGAAATGGGATGCGTCCGACAAATATTCGCTTTGCGATACCGCGGTGCTTCATAAGGACGAGGGCAGAGATTTCGTTATTCTCAACATAACCGACCCTCACTTTTCGGATTATGACATCCGGGCATTCATGGCATTTGCGGCAACCCGCACAATAAAACGCCTTGTCAGGGATATAAAGCCCGACCTCATAACTGTTACGGGCGATATTGTCTGCGGCGGCTCAACAGAATATTCCATCAGGCGTTTCACGGCTCTTATGGATTCCTTTTCAACCCCGTGGGCACCGGTATTCGGAAATCATGATGCCGAAACAAATTGCGATTATAACTATCTTGCAGACATCATGCTGAAAAGTCCTCATTGCCTTATGAAAAAGGGCGACCCTCGTCTGGGGTGCGGAAATTATGTTGTAAATATTGCGTCATCACGGGATGAGAGCATAATCCACTCTCTGATTATGACGGATACGCATAAAACCCACCTTTCCGACAGTCAGATTCAATGGTATAAATGGGCGGCGCTCGGAGTAAGTGAAGCAAACGGGCGCAAAACCGAATCGAGCGTTATGATGCATATTCCGTGCGCGGAATACCAGTATGCGTATGATGCCGCATACGATGAAAAAAACGTCTGCTGGCGCGAAGGCTTTGAAGCCTCCGGCTCACTCAACGAAAAGATATGCTGCCATCGCGACAAAAGCGGCGAACCTGTAAACAACGGCTTTTTTGCCGCTGTCAAAGAGACGGGCAGCACAAAAAACATCATTTGCGGGCATGAGCACATGAATGATTTTTCCATATTGTATGACGGGGTAAGGCTCACCTACACGCTCAAGGCAGGGCGCGGCTCCGGCTTTATGAAGGGAATGAACGGCGGAACAAAAATAACCGTTTCTGACGCAGGGCTTTCAATACAGCACATATATATCTGAACAGAGGAGATTTGATGTTGTGGCATATATAAGACCCCGTTGCTCAGAGCTTACCGGCTACCAGTCCGGCATAGAGTTTTCATCAGATATAGACCTGCAATGCGATTTTATTATGGCTTATCGCCTCAATAATACCCTCGCACGAAGGATTGAGGAGCTAAAAAGCAGGGGCTATGTCGCTCACATGATGACCGGTATAGCCTGGGGCTCGTATGTTGACTATCTCAACGGCGAGTACGACGGGAAAACGCATTGGGACGAGGCTCAGACAGACCGTTGCGGAAACATGATAATGCACGGAGCAAACACACCGTATATGGTTCCTACGGTATCCTTTGCCGACTATCTCAGCGAGAAGCTGCGCGCCGCAGTTGATGCCGGAGCCGAAGCCATACATCTTGAGGAGCCCGAATTCTGGGACAGAGCCGGTTACTCCGAGGCCTTCAAGCGTGAATATCTGCTTTATTTTAAACAGCCGTGGCAGCCTGCGCACTCAAGCTTGGATGTACGCTGTAAAACAGCGCGTCTTAAAGCATATCTTTACAGAAGAACCATAGAGCGCGTGAGCAGCTCCCTCAAGGAGTACGCACTCACAAAATACAACCGCGTCCTTCGCTTTTATGTGCCCACGCACAGCCTTCTGAACTACACACAATGGAAAATAATGAGCCCCGAAGGCTCTCTCGCTCAGGTGCCGTCTGTTGACGGCTTCATAGCGCAGATATGGACGGGAACCTCCCGGGAAAAGAACTGCTTTGAGGGTGTAATAAAGGAGCGAACCTTTGAAACCGCCTATCTTGAATACGGCGTCATGCAGGAGCTTATCAAGGGCACCGACAAGCGTATGTGGTTCCTTCACGACCCCATTGAGGACAATCCGGCATACGACTGGAACGACTACCGCCGCAACTATCTTAAAACCGTTACCGCCTCACTTCTTCATTCAAAAATAAACAGATACGAAATCTGTCCGTGGCCCGGCCGCGTCTTTCAGGGAAAATATCCCGCGGGAGCACCGGACGCACAACCGATTCCGGGCGCGTATGCAACACTGCTGAACAATATTTTTCAAACTCTCGGCGACCTTGAGTGCACCGAGCCGGAAAGCGATATCCATACAGCTGTTCTGATAAGCGACTCCGCGCTCTATCAGCGCGACTATCCCGATTCCGTGCTCACTCCGGATGAACAGCGCACCGGCACAGTGCTTACGGACGAAAACGAGCTGCTGAAAAAATACTCAACCGGGCTTTTTGCCGGCAAGGGTGATGAGGAGCTGAAGCTGCGCTTCCTCAAGAGTAACGCCTTCCCCTCCTTCTACGGGCTTGCGCTGCCGCTGCTGAAATACGGCATGCCGGTTCATCCCGTCGTTCTTGACAACGCGGGACGCTGTCCGGGATATTTTGACGACCTTGACGTGTGTGTTCTCAGCTATGAATTTATGAAGCCCGACTCCCCCGACCTCAACAACGCGCTTGCCTCATGGGTCAAGCAGGGCGGCACGCTCATTTACATCGGGGATGACTCCGACCCCTATCACGGCATTGACGCTTGGTGGAGCAAGCGCTATAAATCCCCTGCCGGACATCTGTTTGAAATGCTCGGCATTGAGCCGGACGGAGAAAAAAGCATATACTCCGCAGGTAACGGCACGGTTGCCGTATGGCGCAAGGCTCCCGCGGAAATATGCTACTCAAAGTCCGCCGCGGATGAATACAGAGAATTTTTCCGCAACACAATAAGTAAAAAGGGCTTTCTCTGGCAGGATAAAAACTATATTACTCAAAAAAGAGGTCCGTATATCGCTGCTGCCGTGTTTGACGAGAGCGTCAACAACAAGCCGCTCGTGCTCAAGGGAGCATTTGCGGATATGTATACGGAAAAATTTGATATTATCTCCGAAAAGGCAGTCAATCCGGACGAAAACGCTCTGCTGTTCGACCTGAACGAGGTGAAGAATGAGAATTTCCGTATAATAGGCACCTCTGTAAGAATACTTGACGCGGAATGCCGCGACGAAAAAATAACACTTTCGGTTCACGGCGCCTCAGGTATTGATGCTTATATAAGGCTGCGCACTCCTTTCAGGGTAAATGACGCCCTTGCCGAATTCTCTGACAAAACTCCGGTAGAAGTAAGTGCCGAATACGACCCCGCAAGCCGCACGGTGCTTCTCGGTTTTGCAAGTGAGGCAGAGGACGTACAGATAACAATTTTTTAAGGAGGTCTGAAGCTTAAAAGATAAATCTTTCAAACGGCAAATTTGTGCCTTGACGGTCAACGACCGTCATTTAATAACGAAGCATGGCTTCGTTTGCCGAATACCGCCGCAAAGTTTGCGGCTCGGCGGTAAGGAATGGTAATAAATATGAAAGTCCTGTATGCAATACTCTCGGCACTGCTCTCGTTGATTCTCTCGTTTACCTCCTCGCTCGGCGAAGGTGCCGACCACATGATTAAACCCACAGATGCCAAAAACATCCGCATGTGCTTTGCAACCGCATCGGACACGCACATAACCGACAGCTCCGTGCGCTATACACAGCTCAAGCAGGGGCTTGCGGACATGACCTACGACACCGATATTGTAGATGCAGTGGTATTTGCAGGCGACCTAACCGACCACGGCGAAAAGGCGCAATTTGATTATCTTTTCGAGGCGTTCGATGAGGCGTGTAAAACCGAAAATATAATCCTTGCGACCGGTAACCACGACACATGGAGCGATGACGGCAGTGTCGCCGGAATGAAATATTTCGTTGACGGCTATAACGCCCTGACCGGACGCAATATTGAAAAGCCTTATTACACAACCGTTGTAAACGGATACACCTTCATAACCCTCGCCAGCGAAGGCGACCACGTCTACGCTACAATCTCGCAGGAACAGATAGACTGGTTCGATGCCGAGATGACAAAGGCGTCGCTCAGCGGTCTGCCGATATTTGTTGTATGTCACTTCCCCATAAACGGAACTAACGGCCAGGCAGAGCTCTGGGACGAGGGCGGCATAGGCGAGCAGAGCGACGCGATAAACGCCATTTTGCTCAAGCACAGCAATGTCTTCTACATTTCCGGACATCTTCACGCCGGCTTTACGGGCGGACTTATTGATGCCGGTCCCGATTATACGATTGAAAGCAACGGCTCCGTGCACTATATAAATCTGCCGTGCTTCACCTACCTCAACACGGAAGCCGGCAATCCCCTGAGCGGCTGCGGATATGTCTTTGAGGTATATGATGATTATGTGCTGCTGCGTTCGAGGGATTATGTTATGACCGGCTGGCTTGACCTGCACGATGCGCGCATCGACCTTGTCACAGCGCAGGCGGCTTCATAAAACAGACAAAATCAAAAAAGCGGTATCGGGTATATCAGCCCGGTACCGCTTTTTTAATTAAATCGTATTATTCAAAAAACATCGCTCCGCTCTGTGCATAAATGAACGGCGGCAAATCCATATTCCTTTGCGACGGAATTTTCGAGGCTATTACTTTGTTGTAGCCGATTTTGTATATTCTCCCCACCTCATACTCGACCTGTGCACAGACGAAGCCGGCTCCGCGGACGGGCAGGGTTACATTGAAATCCTCATTTTTCCTTGCCGTATGCGAAAAATATTCGCCGTTCGCGTCAAATACGGCAAGTCGGTGCCCGCGCTTTAGCCCCTTTACATCCACAGTGACGGTTGTTGCCTCGTCAAGCTTTACCGTATCACCGAGCATAGCGTCACCCGAGGTAATAGTTATAAATGTCTTTCCGACACCCGAGGTTATTGTTGTGCGTCCGGCGGCAATAGCCGCAAGAATATCCCGTGGCGAAGCCGACTGAGCGTAAACATAGGTGGTGGGGTTTGTAAGCAGATTTGTCACATAATAGTCCCTGTGATAATCACTTCCGCCGACAACCGGGGTTTTGTGACCCTTTTTCATCTGCTCATGCCACCATTCGGTGCACAGCAGATTGTCATAATGCATGGGCGAATTCCACACCTCAAGCACATCAACCTGTGAAATGTCCTTCTCCCAGCGCCACGGGCACTGGCCGCACAACGGATGATTCATGCACACAAGCGCTCCGCGCCTTTTCGCCTCATCCTTTGCTTCCTTCCATTGCTCATAGCTTTCAACCGCGAAATCGTCAACCGAATCCTTCACGCCCCAGATGTTGGTGTGACCGTTAGAACTTGTAAGTTCCGTGCCGTATATGAGGGTCAACCCGTCAACTGTCGGCAAATCCTTCTCACAGTTCTTGTTGTGGTCTGTGACTATAAGAAAATCCAGCTTATTCTTTTTCGCAAGTGAAACCAGCTGCTCAATATTAAGCCTTCCGTCCGACGCAACCGTGTGCAAATGAGGCACACCTGCATACCACTTTCCGTTCATCTGACACTCCCCTTTCGGCTTTGTTCTGTTTAAATATATCACATTTCCCCTGAAAAAACAACACAAAAAGAGCCGGCAGACTCTGCCGGCTCCGGGTCACTGAAAATATTACATCTCGGGCATGCCTTCAAAGCCATGCTGAAGCTCGGCTTCTGTCGGAATATAATCACCCATGCTCTTTTCGATGAAGGAGCTGTATGCGCTCATATCGAAATAGCCCGTACCGGTAAGACCGAAGAGTATGGTCTTTTCCTCTCCTGTTTCGCGGCACTTGACGGCCTCGTCCATTGCAATCTTGATTGCATGTGAGGATTCGGGAGCGGGAAGTATGCCCTCGCAGCGTGCGAAACGCACCGCCGCGTCAAACACAGCCGTCTGCTCAATGCTTCTCGCCTCGTCAAGCAGTCCGTCATCGTAAAGCTTGCTGATAAGCGGCGACATGCCGTGGTAACGAAGTCCTCCCGCGTGGTTCGAGGAGGGTATAAACTCGCAGCCGAGGCTGTACATCTTGGCGAGAGGCGTAACCTTGCCCGTGTCGCAGAAGTCATAGCCGTACTTTCCTCTTGTAAGCGAGGGGCAGGATGCCGGCTCGACAGCTATGAAATACGGATTGTGTGTACCCTTGATTTTGTCACCCATGAACGGAGCTATGAGTCCGGCAAGGTTTGAGCCGCCTCCGGCACAGCCGATTACCACATCGGGATATTCATCATAAAGCTCCATTGCCGCCTTTGCTTCAAGACCTATTATGGACTGATGCAGTGCCACCTGATTGAGCACAGAGCCGAGCACATAACGGAAGCCGTCGTTTGATACGGCAACCTCAACCGCCTCGGATATTGCACAGCCGAGCGAGCCTGAGGTCTCTCCGAGCTTTGCAATTATCGCTCTGCCTGCGTTTGTGGTATCACTCGGGCTGGGGATTACGGATGCGCCGAAGGTCTGCATAATCGCCTTGCGGTGAGGCTTCTGCATAAAGCTGCCCTTGACCATGAATACGGTAAGCGGAATGTGGTAATACGCGCACGCCATTGACAGCGCGGTGCCCCACTGACCCGCTCCGGTTTCGGTGGTAAGACCCTTGAGTCCCTGCTGCTTGGCGTAATACGCCTGAGGGATGGCAGAGTTGAGCTTGTGGCTGCCAGAGGTGTTGTTGCCCTCGAATTTGTAGTAAATCTTGGCGGGAGTTCCCAGCTCCTTTTCAAGGCAATAAGCGCGGATGAGTGGTGAGGGGCGGCACATTTTGTAAAAATCAATTATGCCCTGCGGAATGTCGATATATGCGTCGGTTGTGTTCAGCTCCTGCTTGGCAAGCTCGGTGCAGAAGATTTTGCTCAGCTCGTCGAGCGTAACCGGCTCCCTTGTAGCGGGATTGAGCAGAGGGGGTACCGGACTTTTCATTTCGGCTCTGAGGTTATACCATTTCTTAGGTATGTATTCCTCCGGAAGATTTATTCGATAAGGTATGTTCTTTTTCATTTTTGACACCGTTCCTTTCGGTCTTGAATTGTTTCGGCACCTGCGGGAAAACAAAAAACGCTCTTGTCCCCCACATGGGACAAGAGCTTTAATTCTCCTGCGGTACCACCCAAATTGATGCTATGCATCCGCTTGCTCCGCATACCACTCATATGCGCTCCCTTGATAACGGGCGGAGTTCCCGTCAGATACTACTAAAAGCCGTTAAGCCTCTTTCGCTCTGCCCTCATAAGTCCATTCACCGAAGCCTTTGTTACCGCAATTCCACCGTCTGCGGCTCTCTTTGAACAAGCACTCCGACTACTTCTCTTACTCGTCGGTTTGATTGTTGGCTTTATGTTACTCCCGATTTTTTGATATGTCAAGAGAAATCAAAAAATTTTTTTGTTCCGCTGAAATGTTCATAAAATTTTCGCAAAATCTCCGCTGTTTCTTGACATATCTTACAAATGAAAGTACAATATAAAACATAATATTTTGTAAAGGGATGTTTTCATGGCTAAGTATATTCTTGCGCTCGACCAGGGCACAACCAGCTCAAGAGCAATTGTCTTCGACAAAAGCGGGAGCATTGTTTCCAAGGCACAGTTTGAATTTCCGCAGCACTATCCGCAAAGCGGATGGGTTGAGCACGATCCCTTTGAAATTCTCGACAGTCAATACCGTTCGGTGCTTGCCGCGCTTGAAAACGGCAATATTAAGCCGTCGGATATCGCCGCAATAGGCATTACAAATCAACGTGAGACAACAATACTGTGGGATAAGGAGTCCGGGAAGCCGGTCTACAACGCTATAGTATGGCAGTGCCGCAGAACCGCCGATATATGCGAAAAGCTCAAGGCGGAGGGCTTGGGCGATTACATAAAGCAGCACACCGGACTGCTCATAGACGCCTACTTTTCGGGGACAAAAATCAAATGGATACTCGACAACGTTCCCGAGGCGCGCAATCTCGAAAAAGAGGGCAGACTGCTCTTCGGAACGGTTGAAACCTGGATTATATGGAATCTCACCGGAGGCAAGGTGCATGTGACAGACTACTCCAACGCCTCGCGCACCATGCTTTTCGATGTTGACAGACTTTGCTGGGACGAATATCTGTGCGACAAGCTCTCAATTCCGATGTCCATACTTCCCAAGCCGGTTCAGTCAAGTGAGATATACGGAACGGTAGGCGAAAACGTACTCGGTCTTGAAATGCTCGCGGGAATCCCGATAAGCGGAGCTATAGGCGACCAGCAGGCGGCGCTTTTCGGTCAGGCGTGCTTTGAGGCGGGTCAGGCAAAGAATACTTACGGAACAGGTTGCTTCCTGCTTATGAACACCGGCGAAAAGCGCGTAAACTCCAAGAACAACCTGCTTACGGGTGTTGCGTGGGGTATAAACGGCAAGGTGGAATACGACATAGAGGGCAGTGCGTTCAACGCAGGCTCTGTTATAAAATGGCTCAGGGATGAGCTGAGGCTCATTGAAACTCCGGCGGAATGCGATTTCCTTGCGGAAAGCGTCGAGGACGCCAACGGTGTGTTTTTTGTACCCGCATTCACAGGCCTGGGCGCGCCGTACTGGGATATGTATGCAAGAGGCTGCATGGTCGGACTCACGCGAGGCGCTACACGCGCACATATCGCAAGAGCCGTGCTTGAAAGCATATCCTATCAGGTCACCGACCTCATTGAGGCGATGAAGGCGGACTCCGGCATTGAGCTCTCGCAGCTTCGCGTGGACGGCGGAGCCTCCATAAGCAACATAATGATGCAGATTCAGGCCGACATGATACGCGCAAAGGTCAACCGCCCGAGAGTGGTGGAAACAACAGCTCTCGGCTCGGCGTATATGGCGGGGCTTGCCGTGGGCTTCTGGAAGGATATGGCGGAGATAGAAAACATCCGTGAAACCGACCGCGACTTTGTTCCCGCGCTTGACAAGGCTGTTCGCGACAGAAAATATTATGACTGGAAGCGCGCCGTTGAACGCGCAAAAAACTGGGAAGAACACTGAAAAATCCGGCTGCTGTAATTGATACAACAGCCGGATTTGTTTGTTTTTAATGGATGTGCGTTGCGCGGTATATTATTACCGAATCTCCCTGTTTAAACATCTTTATAAACGGCAAAACGGAATTTTTGCGTTTTGAAAGCGCGGCAACACACTCACGGCATTTCACGATATCCTCACGCGTCATCGGTTCGGTGGTGTGCGATGCCCACACCGTTTCGTAACCGTCGGTTGAAAGCAATCTGTCGAGCGTCGGGAGCACAGCCTCAACGGTGGTGCAGTTGCTCATCCACATAAACAGAAACTCATTCGCCACATCTCCGGTAAATATTATACCGTCGCTTTTTGAAAGAAGGCATAAGGACCCGCAGGTGTGTCCGGGCGTTTCAAGCACCTCAAGGACTCTGCCGCCGAGGTCAAATCTGTAGCCGTCGCCTATGATATGCACAGTCGGCTCAAGCTTGACCGGTGTAAAATTCACACTTGAAAGCGGCACCTTATTCATTCCCGTAAGCTTATTTGACACCGCATATATCCTGCGATAAGCAGGAGTTACTGATTTTATCTTAGCGGCATCGGCTGCCGAAATAAAAATATCGGAAAACTGACCTCTTCCGCCGATATGGTCAACATGTGCGTGCGTGGCGACAAGGTCATAGGGCAATGAGGTAATGCTTTCGATTACACTTTTGAAATCGCCGGTACCTGTACCGCAATCAATAATAAGTGCGCGGGTATCCCCCTGAACAACAAACATCGTGCTGAACGACTCGTTTATCAGATGTATTCCCGGCGCTATCTGCTTTATTTCATACGGAAACTCCTTTGCCATCCCAATCCCTCCATGCAAAAACCGTTTTCTTGATTATACACCGGCTCAACGGTGTATACAAGCAAAATCCCTTCGTCCGCCTTGAAAAAAAGCACCGCGTATGCTAAACTTAAAAAAAATCAAAAAGGCGGTAAACATACAATGTCAGATAAGATAACCCCTGTAGTTGAACTTGAATTATACCTTGTACGCCACGGCGAATCCTACGGAAATGTCCCGAGAGATACCCCGGGACGTCTGCCGGAGGATGATGCCGACCCGAGACTCACACCCGACGGCGAGCTTCAGGCAAGGCTCCTCGGCGAGCATTTCTCACGCGTCACACTTGATTGCGTAATGTCGAGCGGTCTGCGCCGGGCAATGTCCACCGCGCGGGCGGTAACCGAAAATCAGTCTGCCGGCGGTGCGCATGAGGTCGAAATATATCCAATACTTTCCGAATCCGGAACATGCAGCGAGCAGGCGTATAAAACTCCGGAGCAGCTTAAAGCTCTGCTCCCCTGCGCCGTATGTCCGCAAAGCGACTTTTCGCTGGATATGTCCTGCGAGGATGACGCAGCGCGTCTTTTTCGCGCAAATGAGTTCATAGCCGGTCTGCGCCGCCGTTTTAAAAGCGGAGAAAAGGTGCTCGTTGCCGCTCACGCATGCTTCAATACCTTCATCTATTTTGCCGCTCTCGGGCTTGACAGTAATCAGCCTTTCGATGCCGATTTTTATAATACCGGCGTTACAAAATTCATATTTTATGCCAAGGGCACCGGACTGTACGGCGCCGACACCGTCGTAGCATATCACAACGACCACTCTCACCTGCACACACAATTCCCCATGCTGGGCTTCAACATATAAGCTATCGCACAGCAAAGGCCCGTACGCCGTTTAAAAAAGCATAATGGAGGTACAGACAATGATTTGGGAAATTTCAAAAAAGCTTCAGCATCTCATACTGACCCTTACACTTATTGTTTCATCTCTGCTTCCCGCGTCACTTCCGCCATCGGGTGAAATGCCGGATACGCTGCCCGGTGAATACGGTCAATGGGTTGACCCGTTTATAGGAACCGGCGGAATTCCGTGGGCATGCGCAATGCTTACACCGGCCGCCACAACGCCGTTCGGTTCTGTAAAGCTCGGTCCGGACACAACACTTCCCGGCGGTGTGAGTCTCTTCTCATGCGGTAACTCGGGCTATTACTATACACACAACTTCACCTTCGGCTTCAGCCACACCAGACTCTACGGAACCGGAGCCAAGGATATGGGGCATTTCCGGGTCACTCCGTCAGCCGGAGGCTCAAGCCCTGTAAACAGACTTAAAACTCCTCTTGCCTTTTCACATTCCGATGAGGTGGCCACCGCCGGCTACTACGCTGTAAAGCTGCCGACCGAAAGCTGTCTTGCGGAGCTCACCGCCACTACTCATGTCGGCGTGCACCGCTACACCTTCTCAACAAGCCGCGATGCGCATATATTTATTGACGCAACGAGCTTTCTTACCGGAGGCAAGGCCTTCGACGGAAGTGTAAAAATATTGCCCGGCACAAATGAGGTTGAGGGCTACGGCACTGTTGACACACAGTTTGCCGGAAGATACGGAGGACTCAAGGCTTACTTTGTTGCACAATTCAATACTCCGTTTGAGAGCTATGCAACCTGGGACGCGGACGGGAATTTGCCGGACAGGGCGGAAGCCTCCGGCGACGACACCGGTGCGGATTTGAACTTCGGAAATATAAACGGAAAGCCTGTTGAGCTGAAGCTCGCGATAAGCTTTGTAAGTGTTGAAAATGCAAGAGAAAATCTTGAAGCAGAAGCCGGACAGCTGAGCTTTGAAAGCATACGCACGCTTGCGCGCAGCTCATGGGATTCATGGCTCTCACGCGCAACAATCGAAACCTCCGACGAGGATATAAAGACGATATTCTACACCGCCCTGTACCACTCCATGATAATGCCGAGCAATTTTACGGACGTAAACGGCGAATATCTCGGGTTTTCCGGGCAAATCGGGAAAGCCGAGGGCTTCACCTACCGCACGGATATGTCGCTTTGGGATACCTTCAGAACAGAGCACCCCCTGCTTACGCTTGTAGCTCCCGAAATTCAGCTTGACTGCATAAAAAGCCTCATTTGCATGGCGGAAATCGGCGGAAATCTTCCGCGCTGGCCTGCGGGAGGCGGTTATACCGGCTCCATGTTCGGTTCTCCGGCAGATATGGTCATATCCGAAGCCTACCTCAAGGGCATAACCGACTTTGATGCAGAAAAGGCATTTACCTTTATGAAAAAGACCGCCACACAAACCGCCGAGCCGCAATCCGACGGTCGCGACAATATCGAGGACTATATAAAATACGGATACTGCCCTGCCGACACCTCAAAAATATCTGTCAGCCGCACGCTCGAATATGCGTGGGCGGACAACAGCATCGCACTGTTTGCACAGGCACTCGGCAAGTCGGAGGACGCTGAATATTTTTCGCACAGAGCGCTCTCATACAAAAATCTATATAACAGCGAAACGAAATATTTTCAGGCGAGGAGCTCGGACGGCTCATGGGTCGAGCCGTTCTCGCCTGATGTAACAAGCTATTATGATGAAATACTGCCGGTGAAATATGCAAAGGGCTACTGTGAGGGAAGCGCCGCGCATTGGCGCTGGGGCGTTCCGCAGGACGCACAAGGGCTTATCTCTCTGTTCCCGAGCAAAAAATATTTTGTAAGTCAGCTTGAGGAGTTTATGGCAAACGCCAGTGAATCCATGGCGGCGCTTGACCCGGGGCCGGGCTATTGGCAGGGAAATCAGCACGACATACATGCGCCCTACCTTTTCAATGAGGCGGGACGACCTGAGCTTACGCAAAAATGGGTGCGCTGGATACTCACTGAGCGTCACAGCACCGAGGTTGACGGCCTTGACGGCAACGACGACGGCGGAACCCTCAGCTCGTGGTACGTGTTTTCCTCCCTGGGACTCTACCCCGTTGCCGGAACAGACCGCTACTGGATAGGCGCTCCCATAGTAGATAAAGCCACAATAAACCTCGGCGGCTCAAAGGTGCTTACTGTAATCGCGGAAAATCAGTCACCCGAAAACATGTATGTTCAAAGCGTAACGCTCAACGGCGTACGACTGGAATCTCCGGAATTGCTTCACTCTCAGATAGCAAACGGTGCAACGCTCGTATTCATTATGGGCAGCACTCCCGCCGAAAACGGAGGATTTTTAACGGCGGCTTAAGGCGACAGGAGCCGATGCTCAAGCATACCGGGCAAAACAAAGGCCGGAGCTGCTTATTGTAGCTCCGGCTTTTTACCGTCTTTTAAAATGTGCCGAATTTGATGTATACTCGAAGTATCTCAGGAAGTATGGAGAAAAACTTGGGCAGCCATGAGGTCAGCGTATATGCAGCAAGACTGCCGAAGGAGGTCACCGCTCCGGTGTAGAAATCCAGCTCGCCCGTGCTGTTGTCGCCCTCGAAGGAGGACTGATTTTCACCGACAGCCTTTGTAACGGAATATGTGTCAACATTTGTTATTACGTCATTACCGTTTTCGTCCTTGGCATCGGCAAGTATATATGCTTTAAGCGTGAGCGTGCCGCCGTCTATGCTTATGCAGTTGAAGCAGCCGCCGATGTTTGTATCGGACTTGCTGTGCCAGTTCTTTCCGTTCCAGTAGTTGCCGTAGCCGTTCTTCTGAACCGCAAGGGCATCTATAAACTCGGTCTGGAGGAAGGTGTCTCCGAGGAAGCTTCTTATTTCATATCTCTTTGAGCCTGCCGTTCCCGCAAGAACGTACACAGTGCCGTCCTCGGATACCGCGTTGCCCGTAAGGGGCTTTGTGCGCAGATACATGTGGTCATGTCCGGACATAACGAGGTCAACATTTACCTCATCACACGCCGCAGCAAGAGCGTCCTGAAGATAGAGCGCATCCGGCCATTTGCCGTCCTTGCCGAGGGTATAGGGGGACTTGTGCATGAACACGATTTTCCAATCCTTGGAGGTGCTGTTCATATCGTTTTTAAGCCACTGAATCTGTGCATCCGATATTGAAAGAATATCGTTGGTGTTGAGCACCGCAAAATGAGCATTGCCGTAATCAAACGAATAATTTACGCCGTTGAGAGTCTGAACACTTTCGCTTGTGTCGAGATTGAACATGTTGTCAAACCAATGCCATACGCCCAGACCGTCATGGTTTCCGGCAACCGGCACAAGAGTTGAGGCAAGATTCATCTGCGCAAACGCCTGGTCATAATAATCCCATTCCTCATTGGTGCTGTCGTTTGTAAAATCGCCGCAGTTTGCGACAAAATCAGCATCGGGCATGGTTCTGAAGGCTGCTCTGAGTGTGTCGGCACCCTTTTCAAAGTTTTCAAGAGAGCTTGCCTGAACATCGGCTACAGCGATAAATTTAACACTTGCATCACCGTCATCTGTGCGGAAGGTGCCGACCTCGCTCCAGTTTGTACCGTCACCGACACGGTAATAATAGGTCACACCCGCTTCAAGACCGGTAACAGTGAGCTTGTGCATATAAGCACCTTCCCACTCGGTTGCCTCGGAGGAGGTAACGCTTATGGGCTCGCCCGTAAGCAGAGCATTTGTGTAAAACTCCGCAAGTGACGCGCTCTTAACATCGGTATACCAGCACAGACCGCGACTTGAGGTCGGGTCGCCGTTAACGGTTACGGATATTCTTCTCGGGGTTGTACCCTCCTGCGCCGCAGAGAAGCTTTGCGCGCAAAGTGAAACGAGCATAATCAGACAAAGCAGTGCGCACAACGACTTTTTCAGCATTTTCATGTTTATCCTTCCTTTCGGTTATTGGTGACTAACTCGTATAAATATTATCATCCCCGCGCCAAAAAGTCAATACAAATCCCCTCGCATTTATCTGTATTGACCTCAGGCTCCTGTATGATGTATAATGTATTCATCCACTTTAATACGGAGGTAATCATATTGAAAAATAAATTTCTGACCGTCATGGCAATCCTATCGCTTGCGGCCTCTGCCTTTGTAAACTTTGTATCAATTGCCGACGGCGGAAACGAGGTGCTCGGTGCCGTGCTGTCCGCGGCATATATAATATTTACTGCCGTATACCTTTTTGAAAGCGCAAGCAGGAAAATCAATACTGCATATATAATATTTTTTGTCGCTTCGATAATTTGCGGTGCGCTCATCATAGTCAACATCAATTACGGCATTCAGTACGGCTTCGCATGGATTGCCATAAATGTTTTTCAGGCTCCCTATTACGGAATAAGCGCCCTTCTCTCAGCCCCCTCGCTGCTTTACATGCTGTCTCTGGTTCTTCTTCCGGCAGCCTGTCTTGCCGCCGCTTTAGGTGCACGCTCAAGAACGCATTGAATTCAATCTGAAAATTCAATCCATTCGCTTTAAAAGTCCCCTTCGGCATTGACAAATTATCAGCTTTGATATATAATTTATTATTAGTGATTTTGATTTTGTATAGTTTTATTACTATGCTTTGGAGAGGGTAAAGTGTTAGAAAAACTCATGCCGCTCAAGACGAGCATTAAGCGATTGTTTCTTATAATTGCGGACGTTATATTTGTGCTCTCATCTTATATGCTGGGCTATTTTGTGTACTTTAATTTTTCCAGTTCATCTGCCGAGGTGGAATATTATTTCGATTTTATTTATCGTGCTCCGATAATAGCGTTGATTTTTATAGTTCTTTTCTTCCTGTTCAGGCTCTACAACAACGTGTGGCGCTACGCAGGCACATATGAGCTTGTAATGACTGTCAGTGCAGCCGCAACAGGCACTGTGCTCTCATTCATCCTTGATTACATTCTCTGGCGCTCCGGCCTCATAATAAATACACAGAGAATGATTCCTCTCGGCGTATATGTCATAGCCTTCTTCTGTGTTATCACGCTTTGCGGCGGAATACGTTTTTTGTATCGTTTCCTGCGCACAACCTATGTAAGCGGTCTGGGAATGGTAATATCCAAAAGCAACAACCGAGTTATGCTCATAGGCGCAGGCGACATGGGCAATCTCATTTTAAAGGAATTTCGCGCAAATCCCCAACGCAAGGGCAGCGTCGTTGTTATGGTTGATGACAGCCGTTTCAAGCAGGGCAAACGCATTGAGGGTGTGCCGATTCTCGGCGGCTGCAGCAAAATACCCGAAATAGCAGCCAAGTACAAGGTTGATGAAATCGTCCTGTGCATTCCCACCCTCACCCCGGAGCGCCGCCACGAAATAATGGAAATAGCGCTTAAAACCGGCTGTCAGCTGAAAACCTGCTTTGACCTGGGTGAGCTCAGCGAAACAGAGGAGGAAAACTGGAAAAAGCTCAGAGATGTCGATGTTTCCGACCTTCTTTCAAGAAGCGAGGTCACTCTTGACACAAAGGTATGTGAATATCTTGAGGGCAGTGTGGTTCTGGTTACGGGAGGCGGCGGTTCAATAGGCTCGGAGCTGTGCAGACAGTCCGCCAGATATGCTCCGAAAAAAATAGTTATATTCGACATCTACGAAAACAATGCTTTTGCGCTTAAAAACGCACTTGATAACAAATATCACGGCAGCCCGGAGGTTGATATACGTATAGGCTCCGTGCGCGAGCCGGACAGGCTCAACGAGGTCTTTGACGAATTCAAGCCGGATGTTGTATTCCACGCTGCGGCCCATAAGCACGTCCCTCTGATGGAGGACAGCCCGTGCGAAGCGATTAAGAACAACATTTTCGGCACCTACAACACGGCCAAATGCGCCATGGAGCATAAGGTTAAGAAGTTTGTGCTTCTTTCGACCGACAAGGCGGTCAATCCCACCAACGTAATGGGGGCAACAAAGCGCTTTGCCGAGCTTACAATCCAGCATTTCAACTCGCTTCATTCAGACACTGTTTTTGCCGCGGTGCGCTTCGGCAATGTGCTCGGCTCAAACGGCAGCGTTATCCCGATTTTTAAAGACCAGATTGCCTCAGGCGGTCCCGTAACGGTAACGCACCCCGATATCACACGCTATTTCATGACCATACCCGAAGCCTCTCAGCTCGTTGTTCAGGCGGGCGGTCTGGCAGTCGGAGGCGAGATTTTCGTGCTTGACATGGGCGAGCCGGTAAAAATCCTTTCGCTTGCCGAAAATCTGATAAGGCTTTCCGGACTCGTTCCGTACGAGGACATAAAAATAGAATTCACCGGACTTCGTCCCGGAGAGAAGCTGTATGAGGAGCTTTCGTTGGAGGAGGAGCTTGCCGGAAGACACATGACAAGCAACAACAAGATATTCGTGACCTCACCGATGCAGTTTGACGACAAGGTATATCTTGACCATCTCAAGGCGTTTGAAGACGTGTCTCCGGACAATGTCCGCCATCTCATAAAGGACGCCGTACCGAATTTCTCACAAAATCAGCCGGACTAACGGGAATATCCCGTCCTACAATATTAAGAAGGTGTTTCAAATGCAAGAAATCAAAATCGAACTCACAAAAAACAAGAAGGCAAAGCCCGCCGACCAGAGCAAGCTCGGCTTCGGCAACTACTACACTGACCACATGTTCGTCATGAACTATGATGAGGGCGAGGGCTGGCACGATGCAAGAATAGTCCCCTATGCAAACCTCGCGCTTGACCCTGCGGCAATGTGCCTGCACTACGGTCAGGAGGTTTTTGAGGGACTTAAAGCATACCGCACTCCGGATGGCGGAATCGCTCTTTTCAGACCCGAAAAGAACATGGCGCGTATGAACCTCTCGAACGAAAGACTTTGCATACCTCAGCTTGATGAGGCGTTTGCCGTCGAGGCAATCAAGAAGCTCGTTGAGGTTGACGAGGACTGGATTCCCACCGCGGAAGGTACCTCGCTGTATATCCGTCCGTTCATAATAGCGGTTGACCCCCATGTCGGAGTGCATCCGGCACATCATCTGCTTTTCATAATCATCCTCTCACCTGTCGGCGCATACTATCCCGAGGGGCTTAACCCCGTAAAAATTTATGTTGAGTCCAAGTATGTCCGCGCAGTAAAGGGCGGCATGGGCTTTGCGAAGACCGGCGGCAACTACGCCGCATCCCTTAAAGCTCAGGATGAGGCAGACAAAGCGGGCTACACTCAGGTGCTTTGGCTCGACGGTGTTGAGCGCAAGTACATAGAAGAGGTCGGCACGATGAACGTCTTCTTTGTAATCGACAACGAGGTTATTACTCCCGCGCTTCAGGGCAGCATTCTCGGCGGCATCACACGCATGTCCTGCATAGAGCTGCTGCGCTCATGGGGCTACAAGGTCACAGAGCGTCGTCTCTCGGTTGAGGAGGTCGCCGTTGCCGCGAAGGAAGGCAGACTCAATGAGGCGTTCGGCTCAGGTACTGCCGCGGTTATCTCACCCATAGGCGAGCTCAAATGGGACGATGACATCATGAAGATTAACAACGGCGAAATCGGCCCGATTTCCCAGAAGCTTTATGACGGTCTTACCGCCATCCAGTGGGGCAAGGCCGAGGATAAGTTCGGCTGGGTAAACAGAATAAAATAAAACAAGCGCATAAAAGTCAGCGGCTGCCGTTCCTGAACGACAGCCGCTGTTTTTTGGTTTTTGTATTATAAGTCTATCCTCTGATAAACTATCGTTTTGCGATTGTATGTGTAGGTCAGGTGCAGCGTCATGCCATCCGCAACTATCGCGGGGTATGAATACTCGCCCTTATCGCTCTCAAGCACATCAAGCTCCTCAAAGGTTTCGCCGTTATCAAACGAGCGCATGAGAGTAAGAGGTGTACGCACGCCCCAGTTTCTGTGAACCGGATTGGAAATGAGCACAAGCGAGCCGTCGGAAAGGCGGGCGATATCTATACCGCTGTTATTGTTGAAAAGCGGGGTTTTATATGCCTTGCACCAGGTTTCGCCGTAATCGGACGAATCGCTTCTGAAAATATAGCCTCTGTCCGTCCTCAGCAGCATGTGAACCTTGCCCTTTTCCGACTCCCACAGTGTCGGCTGAATCATATCGACAATCCTCATCCGATAAACAGGGCGCTCAACATATTTTTTCCTCTGCCATGTTTTACAGTCATCGGAGGATTTGTCAACGAAAGCCTTCCACTCCTCGTTTTGTTCATTCGAGGCGGGCGCAAGCACCGAGCCATCCGAAAGCCTTATCGCCTTGTTTTTTACAGGTCCCCTGCCTCCGTCAAGGTCTCCGGGGACAAGCTCCTCAGGCTTTGAAAACGTTCTGCCCGCATCCGAGGAAAAAGAAATGTATGTAACCCAGTGCGGGATTTTCTTGCCGTACTTGAACATAAGGGCAACCGTGCCGTCATTTTTCAGAAACAAAACCGGATTCCAATGCGGAACGTCCTCTGTAACATACATTTTCTGAGGAGTCTCCCAAGCTCCGTTGCGACGGGCGCTTACATATATCGCAACATCATCGTTGCCCTCACGAGAGCCGCCGAACCACGCCGCAAGCACAGTGCCGTCCGCAAGCGGCAGCACGGTTGACGCATGGCAATTGTTTGTGACCTCATCCTCAGCGAAGATGAATTCCTTGAGACGGTTCTTAATCATAGCCCTTACCTCATTTCTTTTTCTTGCCGAAAAAGCCGTGTTTGTCGTCATCCTCGGCGGCGTTCGCATCCTTCTTTTCCGAAAGCAGCTCACCGAGCTGTTTTACAAGCTCCTTTTGCTGCGAGTTGAGATTTTTCGGGACATTAAGTATAATCCTGACAAGCTGATCTCCTCTGCCCTTGGAGTTGAGGTAGGGAATGCCTCTGCCCTTGAGCTTGAACACATCTCCGGGCTGTGTGCCGGCGGGAAGCTCATATTCAACCGTGCCGTCAAGAGTGGGCACCTTCAGCTTATCTCCGAGAGCAGCCTGTGCATAGTTTACCGTAACCTCACACCAGACGTTATAGCCCTCTCGTTCAAATATCGGATGAGGTCTTACATTCACGCCTATGCGCAAATCACCGCTGCCTCCACCGTTGACTCCCTTGTTACCCTGACCGCGCACGGTTATGACCTGGCGGTCGTCTATTCCTGCCGGTATGTCAACATCAAGCTTTACGGTCTTTCTTATTCTGCCTGCGCCGCGGCACTTATGACACGGACTGGGTATTACCGTGCCTCTGCCGTTACACTTCGTGCAGGGCTTCGAGGTGGATATTGTGCCGAAGGGTGTGCGCTGCTGAAAATTGACCTGTCCTCTGCCGTTGCATTCCGGACAGGTTTGCGCCGAGGTTCCGCGCTGTGCGCCTGAGCCTGAGCACTCATCGCACACCTCTATTCTTGTTACATCCACGCTGCGCTTGCAGCCCTTTGCAGCCTCCTCAAAGGATATGGTAACAGAGGACTGCGCATCCGAGCCCCTTTGCGGAGCATTCGGATTTGCTCTGCCTCCGCCGAAGCCGCCCCCGAAAAACGAGCTGAAGATGTCGCCGAGGTCAAAATCCATACCTCCGCCGAAACCGCCACCGAAGCCGCCGCCCTGTCCCGCGCCGTAATTGGGGTCAACTCCGGCGTGACCGAAACGGTCGTAGCGCGCCTTTTTGTCGGCATCCGAAAGCACCTCGTATGCCTCGTTTGCCTCTTTGAATTTTGCCTCCGCGGTCTTATCGCCCGGATTGAGGTCCGGGTGATATTTTTTTGCCATACCGCGGTAGGCTTTCTTTATTTCATCCTCCGAGGCGTCCTTGCTTATGCCGAGCACCTCGTAATAATCTCTCTTATTATCTGCCATAATGACTCCTGTCCGGCAAGCACATGCAGCGCACTTACCGCAAGAACCGCCCGATTTGTGGAATTACGCAAATCGGGCATATTCTCGGTTATTTATTTGTTTTCGTCATCGTTGACGTCGGTATAGGGTGCCTCGTAGTAGCCATCCTCACCGGGTGCCCCCTGAGCGTCCGCGCCGGGCGCGCCCGCCTGTGCTCCCTGTGCCTCTGCGGCAGCCTTGTATATCTTTTCGGATATCTCATAGAACTTTGCGGTAAGCTCCTCCTGACGGGTCTTTATAAGGTTGATATCCTGACCCTTGAGAGCCTCCTTGAGGGCATCTATTTTTTCATTTATCGCAGTCTTCTCATCCTCTGCAATCTTGTCGCCGTTTTCGGAGATTATCTTCTCGCACTGGTAAACCATCTGGTCTGCGTTGTTGCGGGTTTCGGTCTCCTCCTTGAGGCGCTTATCCTCCTCGGCGAACTGCTCCGCCTCATGGACAGCCTTCTCTATATCGTCCTTGGACATGTTCGAGGAAGCGGTGATGGATATTGACTGCTCCTTGCTTGTGCCGAGGTCCTTTGCGGAAACATGAACTATACCGTTTGCATCGATATCAAAGGTGACTTCGATTTGAGGTGTACCCCTGCGCGCGGGCATGATTCCGTCAAGATGGAACATTCCGAGGGTTTTGTTATCCTTTGCAAATTCACGCTCGCCCTGAAGCACATGAACCTCAACAGAGGTCTGGTTGTCGGCAGCGGTGGAGAATATCTGGCTTTTCTTTGTGGGTATGGTGGTGTTTCTCTCGATTATCTTTGTGCATACGCCGCCGAGAGTTTCAATACCGAGTGACAGCGGGGTAACGTCGAGAAGCAGAAGACCCTTGACATCTCCGCCAAGAACGCCCGCCTGAAGTGCCGCACCGATTGCAACGCACTCATCGGGGTTGATACCCTTGAAGGGCTCCTTACCGAGGAATGCCTTAACAGCATCCTGAACTGCGGGGATTCTTGAAGAACCGCCGACCATGAGCACCTTGTCAACCTCGGAGGTCTTGAGCCCGGAATCCGACATTGCCTGACGGACAGGCCCCATTGTCGCTTCGACGAGGTCTGCGGTAAGCTCGTTGAATTTTGCTCTTGTAAGGGTGGTTTCGAGATGCTTGGGACCGTTGGCATCGGCAGTTATAAAGGGAAGGCTTATCGCGGAGCTTGTTACGCCGGAAAGCTCAATCTTCGCCTTTTCGGCAGCCTCCTTAAGACGCTGCATTGCCATCTTGTCGCCGCGAAGGTCGACACCCTGCTCCTTCTTGAACTCATCTGCAAGCCAGTTGATTACGCGCTGGTCAAAGTCGTCACCGCCGAGACGGTTGTTACCTGCGGTTGCAAGAACCTCCTGAACGCCGTCGCCCATCTCGATGATGGAGACATCGAAGGTGCCGCCGCCGAGGTCATAAACCATGATTTTCTGGTCGTTTTCCTTGTCTATGCCGTATGCGAGCGCAGCCGCTGTCGGCTCATTGATTATTCTCTTTACCTCAAGACCCGCTATTTTGCCGGCGTCCTTGGTTGCCTGACGCTGAGCATCTGTAAAGTATGCGGGAACGGTGATAACCGCCTCTGTGACCTTGTCGCCGAGGTAAGCCTCGGCATCCGCCTTGAGCTTGCCGAGTATCATTGCGGAAATCTCCTGAGGAGTGTACTTTTTCTCGTCAACCTTAACCTTGAAATCGCTGCCCATCTGGCGCTTTATCGAGGATACGGTGCGGTCGGGATTTGTTATTGCCTGACGCTTTGCAACCTGACCGACCATTCTCTCGCCGGTCTTACCGAATGCCACAACGGACGGAGTGGTTCTTGCGCCCTCCGCATTCGCTATAACAACGGGCTCGCCGCCTTCAATAACGGCGACACATGAGTTTGTAGTACCAAGATCGATACCTATAGTCTTTGACATAATAATTACCTCCGAAAATGATTTTTATATATTTATTTGTAGTGTACCCTGTTTAATTTGCAACCTGCACGGCTGCGCAACGAAGAATTCTGTCTCCCATACGGTAGCCCTTTGAGAACACGGCAGCAACGGAGTTCTCGGGCAAGCTCTCGTCTTCCGTATGCATCACGGCGTTGTGCATGAGCGGGTCAAACACATCCCCGACCTCGCCGAAGCTCTCCGCGCCGAGCTTTTCAAATATTGAAAGAAACTGGTTATAAGTCATCTCGACGCCCTTTTTATAGGTTTCAGCATCCGCCGAGGAATTGCTTGCGGCGCGCTCGAAATTGTCAAGCACCGGCAACAGCTCCTTGAGCACATCCGATTTTGCCGAAATGTAGCTTGCCTCCTTCTCCTTTGCGGAGCGCTTGCGGAAGTTATCGTATTCCGCCGCCATACGAAGCAGGCTTTCCTTTGATTCGGAAAGCTCCTTCTCAAGCCTTTCAAGCTCCGCCGATGCCTTTCCCTTTTCGCTCTTGGGTCTTTTATCCTTCCCGGCGTTTTCGTTCACATCAGCCTCGCTGACGATATTTTCGCCGTCCTTTTTCTTTGACATTCTCTTTTCTCCCTTCAGCTGTCAAGCGTATCGGAAAGCATGGAGCCGACAAGCTGTGACAAATATTTGATGCTCGGGACAATTTTTGCGTAATCCATTCTGGTAGGACCTATTATTCCGAGCGAACCGGAATCGTGACCTCCGATAAAATACCGCGACATTATTGTTGAGGAATTTTCAAGCTCTCTGAAAAGATTTTCCGTTCCGATTTTTATGTCCGTATCCCCGCGTCCGCGGGTTACAAGCTGTGCAAGCGAGTTGCTGTGATGTAAAAACTCCATAAGCTCAAATGCGTTTTCGTAGAACTCGCGGTAGTTGAGCAGATTTGATTGCCCGTCCAGCCTGATATCAAGCCTTGACGAGGCTTCGGCAAGCTCCGAAAGAGCCACAAGTAACGGCGTCATAAGCAATGCCTTTTCGCCTAAAGCAGCGGCAAGAGTCTGAATCATCGCGGTGCTTATGTCGTTGGCAGACCTGCCTATGAAGTGCTTGGATGCGATATTGTAAAACGACTCTATAACCTCAAGGGTCAACTCACAGTCAACTCTGCACACCCTGCTTTTCAGCGTTCCCGCCGAGGTAAGCATAACAATCATTGCGGTATGTGTGCCTATGGGCACAAGCTCTGCGCGTCTGATAACCGCCTGTGTATCAGACGGCGAGGTTGAAACCACCGCGCAATTTGTAAGCTGGGCAAGAATTCCGCCGGCGCGCTCAAGCACCTTATCCGGGTCGGCGGATGTAGGCTCAAGCCACGAAGCAATGCCTCTGCGCTCCTCCTCATTGAGCTCATAAACACCCATGAGATTATCGACATAATAGCGATATCCCTTTTGTGAGGGAATGCGCCCGGCGGAGGTGTGGGGCTGTTCAAGGTAACCCATCTCCGAGAGCTCCGCCATTTCGTTGCGTATTGTCGCTGAGGACACCGCCATATCGAGAGCCTCGCAAAGCGTCTTTGAACCCACCGGCTCGCCGGTTGTGATGTATTTTTCGACGATCATGGCAAGCAGCTTCTGCTTTCTCGGGGTAAGTATACTGTTTTCCATAGCCGTCCATCTCCTTATTGTTGTCTAAGCGCCCTGTTTAGCACTGTTAGCACTCTTATTGTTTGAGTGCTAACTACGCTTTATACTATACAACGGAAGGCAGATTTTGTCAACCCGCGAATTGTAAACACTTTGTGAATTACATTGTCTGCATTTTCCGCTTGACAAGAACATACATTTATAGTAGAATGCAAATATTCTCTTTGCGCTGCATTACATTTCATACGAAATGCGAGTTCAACAGTACAAACTGAGCAGGCGGCGGTCACACCCCGTGCGCCGGGCCGTAAAGGCAGCAGATAGTATCACTTCAGTCTGTGGGACAGTTTTTAACCGTTCCGCGGGCATTTTTTATACTCTGAAAGGGGAAGCGACAATGATATCCTTACTTGCCAAGCTGTTCATAAAAAACAACTACGACTGCAAAGACGCACGTGTGCGCAGACTTTACGGCATGCTTTGCGGTGCTGTCGGAATACTCTTTAACCTCCTGCTGTTCGCGGGAAAGTTTATTGCGGGAAAGCTGAGCTTCTCAATAGCAATAACAGCCGACGCTTTTAACAACCTCTCCGATGCCGGCTCATCGATAATCACCCTGGCGGGCTTCAAGCTCGCAGGTCAGAAGCCCGATACGCACCACCCCTTCGGTCACGGCAGAATAGAATACATATCGGGGCTGTTTGTTTCTCTCATAATTCTTGTTATGGGCTTTGAGCTGTTGAAGACCTCAATCGATAAAATATTGCATCCCGAGCCGGTAGAGTTCAGCCTTTTGACCGTTTTCATACTTGCGGCTTCAATTCTGGTAAAGGGATATATGTATATCTACAACCGTTCGATAAGCCACAAAATCTCCTCAGCCGCCATGGGCGCGACTGCGACCGACAGCATAAGCGACTGCTGCGCCACCTCCGCCGTACTCATATCCACTCTTGTTTCAAATTTCAGCGGCATAAACATAGACGGCTGGTGCGGACTTGCGGTTGCGGCATTCATACTTTATTCCGGGCTTAAATCCGCCAAGGAGACTATCAGCCCCCTGCTCGGCCAGCCTCCGGAAGCGGAATTTGTTGATGAAATAGAGCGCATCGTTCTCTCACATGAGGGCATCGTCGGAATTCACGACCTGATAGTTCACGATTACGGACCCGGCAGATGCATGATATCGCTTCACGCCGAGGTTCCCGCCGATGCGGACATCCTTGAGATGCACGATACAATAGATAACGCCGAGCAGCAGCTGCGCGAAAGGCTCGACTGTCAGGCAATAATTCACATGGACCCCATCTGCACCGATGATGAGGAAACCAACACCCTCAAGGCAAAAATATGCGAGCTGCTTGATATTCTGGAGCCGCGCTTCTCAATTCACGACTTCAGGCTGGTAAAGGGTCCTACGCATACAAACGTGATTTTCGATATTGTAGTTCCGTATGACGTTAAAATGTCGGACACACAGGTGCGCGAGACAGTAAAAAAGCTCGTCGGCACAATAGATAAATCCATAAACTGCGTGCTCGAAATCGACAGACTTTATGTTGAAAAATCAAAATAATCGCACAGCAAAAGAGCGAAGCCGTTCAAAATCGGCTCCGCTCTTTTTATTTCATGCTGAATTTTAATTGAATTTGCTTCCGAGGCTTGCTATCATTCCGAAAATCAATCCGAGGATGCGCACAATCGCATACAGGTCGAACATGCCCGCCGGGTCGATTTCCTCCTCATATGTGTCGGTCTTATTGATTGTGTACTCATCAACAAGCTCCTCGGTATCGCAGCGGCAGGTTCTGAGTGCAAGGCTGTCGTGTGAAAATTCAAGCGTCGTGTAGGTGTTTACCGGCTCCTCGAAGCGGTAGGCTATCCAAGCGGGCTTATCATATTCCATGGCATCATATTTATAGCACGCAGTTGAGCCGCTGACATAAACCGTACCCTCGGGATTTGTCACCGATTTTATGCCGTCAACATTTTGAAGCACACCCGCATAGCCCATCTGATGCGAGCGCCCGTATGTGTGGCTGTGACCGGTAAGCGCAAGGTCAATATCGTACTTCTCGAAAAGCGGCCCGTATATGTTCCTGAACAGGATTCTGCTCTCTGCGGAGTTTGCCGAGTCATTCGAGCCGTTAAGGTCGTGATGCATCATTGCAACGCGCCACTTGGCGTCCTTGTTCGCCTTTATTGCGTCCTCCGTAAAGTTGTTATGGTCCTCAACCGAGCCGCAGGTGCTGTCATACACAAGGAAGAGAACCTCACCGTATCTGAACCAGTTGTCGGCTCCTATTTCACTCGGAAACAGCGCCTCATCATAATTGTTCGGGCTGAAGGTGTAATATTTATACGAAAGCCCCTTCTTGTCATGGTTGCCTATTGCGGATGCCATGGGAAGGTTCCTCAGTGCAGGCGGGGCAAGCGTTCCTATCCATTCCACGGGATTGTTTCCGGACTCGGTGCTGTCGCCGGCATTGAGGATGAAGCTTATGTCATCATTGCTTTTCAATGCAGTGCTCAGAACGTTGTTGAAGCAGTAGCTGTCATTACGCATTTCTCCCGAGCCTCTGTCCGGGCTTATCTGAATATCCGTAACAAACAGCACCTTGAAGGTGTCCGCCGAAAGTGTTCTGTAAAGTGCAGGAGCGCTCCACGAGCCGTCATTACGTGTATAGGCATAATAATACTCGGTGTTTGCCTCAAGCCCTGCTGCAATCACTCTGTTTACACGCTGTGCTTCGTCCTCCGCTTGTGTTGCATAGGCATCATAGGTTATCGCGTCCGACATTGAAATGCCCTTACCGATTTTAAACTGCGAGGGCGCGGCAGACGCCGAGGTGTGCCAGCAAACATTCAGCTGTGTTTCATCCGAGCCGGGTGTGAGCGAAATCATAGTATTGTCAAGAGCCGAAAAATAAGTGTTCCATTCCTCGGCGTTCATTGACCCGTCCGGAAGCACAGCCGCAGATGAGCCGACGCCCATGCAGGACGCAAGCATTACTGCCGCAATTAACGCGGAAAGGATTTTGCGTGTGGTTTTCATAAGTTTCCCCTTTTCTTATATAAAATTGCCGCAATTTTCAACGATTATCTCCAGCGTGTCGGTATTTCGGAAAAGTCCGGATTCTCAGGGAACATACGCCCCTCGCTGTACCTGACCACTCCGAGCTCAATATAATCATTATATAAGTCCTCATTGGCGCCCTTCCATTTCGAGGGCAGCTGAGTGCGTGAAAATTCCGCCTTTTGGTTTGCGGATTTCCACAGCCTCCAGGACATCTCGCTGCGTTTCACATTTTCAAGCATCTCCGGAGTCTGTGCGAGAGCCTTCGCATTTTCCCACAGGTCGTCACAGTAGGCTATTTCATTATCCGTCATGCTCAGCATTCCCTCCGAGCAAAGGTGCTCATATATACCCATGTGATTGCCGTTTGTTCCGGTGTGCTCGCTCGTCATATCAATATACTCACGAATATACTGCCAGCCGTCGCCGTAATACGCCTTTAGGAACGCATTCATCTCGGCAAGATAATCCACATTCGGATTCCACAGCAATTTTGAAAGCAGATACGCCCTCAATTCTGCGAACTCCGCATCGCACTGAGAGGCGGTATAGTTGCCCTCCTCATATATTCCGACAACATTGTTCTTCACGAAAAAGCGCATGTTGTCCTGCATAACCTTAAAGTTTGAAAACGGTGCAAGATAGCAGGCATAGTTGGTTGTATAGTCCCACACATAAAGCCTGTTGCATATTTGCGACCAGCCCTCAAGGTCCTTGCAAAATTCAGCGTTCTTTTCGCAATCCTTGTTGCTCAGGGAATGTGCGAAGCAGCACTCTATGGAGCAGAGTCTGACTATGACGTTCTCTCTGGGCTTCACGGTCTTAGGGGGCTTACGCGTATACTGATATGCAAATGTATCAACCGCAATCTTAGGGAACTCATCCTTTATGGCGTCGGCTACGGCATTTATGAAGGTTATCATGGTTCCGGAATGCGAGCCTTCAGCCTCATCGATAGCAGCGCAATTTTCGCAGGTGCAATATTTCTGGTTGTCATGCTGAGTGAGAGAGACAATCTGCTTATTCGGGTCGGAGCGAAGCTGAGCCCTGACCTCCTCAATAATTATCTCCAGCACATCGGGATTTGTAAGGCAAAGCTGCTCCGGCACACGCTCGCCGTCACGCAGCGCGTAATATTCCGGATGACTGTCAAAATACTTCTCCGATGAAACGAAGTGTGTTGTAAGTGTATGGGCAAAGCTGCCGGAGTAGCCGACAGTGCCGCCGTTCTCCTCACTCAGATAGCGGTAAATGTTTGAATTGAGCTTGTTTGCCATGCTGTATTCGACATCCCTCGGACTTATCCAGTCCGTCTCCCTGTATTCGAGCGAGGGCAGCTGCACGGTGTTAAGCTCGGCGGGTATTTCCACCTTTGCACTCTCCGGTATTATTATAAGCTCGGAGGTATACCAATGGCAGTCGAGAACCTCTTCGAGGAAGGTATATACAGAATAAAGTGTTCCCCGCTTCTCGCCTCCGGCAATAACAAGCTTTTTGCCGAGAGTGAAGAAGTTGACACCCTCATCGCCTAAATATTCGCGGTCAACCGTGTACGCCGAGCCCTCACGTGAGGTTTTGCCTACAATTATTTCCTCTGCGCTCTCGGAAACGCTGTCGGAAACTATGGGAAGCTGCACACCGCTCATCTGCTTTAAATACTTCTGAAGCTTGAGCGCTGCCGTGTATTCCGGGTCCCCCTGAGACTTTGCGCAAACAATAACATAATCGCTTACGCCGTTTTCAATAAGAGTCATCATTTCCACCTGCTCCACCGGTTCTTCGGTTACGTCTTTCGGAACAAAAACATCCAGCGCCGGGTTCGCAATATTGCCCAGCGACGTAATAAGCGCGAGCAATGTGCCGATAAATTTCGTCATGAAAGCCGAAAGTGCCGAAAAAGACATTGATAAGCCCCCTCTGTATTTTATTTTCTATTTTCCGACCGTCCTCAAGACGGCCGTTTTTCATATACCGAGAAGCTCAAGCAGCTCACACGGGCGTTCAATCACGGCATCCGCACCCTTTTCCTCAAGCAGTGCGCGGTCCCGGAAGCCCCAGATTACCCCCACGCAGAAAAGCCCTGCGTTCTTTGCCGTTGCCACGTCCACCTCGGAATCTCCTACATACAGCGACTCCTCTTTCCTTGAGCCGAGCCTTGCAAGCGCTTCAAAAACGCTGTCGGGCGCCGGCTTGCGCCTGACGGTTTCGCTCTCGCCTATCGCGCAGACAAGAAGCTCTCCGAAGAATTCCCCGCACAGCTGCTTTACAGCCGCGTCAAATTTATTGGACACCACCGCCGTTTTTATGCCGCAATCGTTAAGCGTCTGCAACAGCTGTGTTACCCCGTCATACGGAGCGGTCAGAACCTTTGAGTTGAGGGCATAATGCTCCTTGAAGACCTCCAGCACGTCTGAATTTACGTCCTCCGGCGTCCCCTCCGGAACCGACAGCCGCACAAGGCGCTCCACGCCGTTTCCGACAAAGCGGCGGATTTCATCCGTACTCCTTTGAGGGAAGCCGTATTTACAAAGTGCGAAATTTACACTGTTTTTAAGGTCCTCAAGCGTATTTAAAAGTGTTCCGTCGAGGTCAAATATAACGGTATTATACATATACAGCAGCTTAGCCTTTCATATATCCTTTGGCTTATTATACACTGCCCGCAAAGTAAAATCAATGAAAAAGGCGTTCAATTACTAACAAATTGTTAAGAAAATCTTCAAAAGTTACAAAAGTCTTAAAGCATTCTTACATTACGGCAAAAGCCCTTTATTTTTCCGAAAGAGGTGTCATAATGTAGTCACAGGACAGGAAAAACGTCCTGCAGAGAACGAAACAATATAAAATATTCAATTTATACGGAGGTTATCATTATGAAATACAATCTTAAAAACGCCATCAACATCCTTGTGACGCTCGACTCAAATTATGTGGCACCCCTGCGCGTAATGCTTTCCTCTGCGGAGCATTCAAACCCCGGCACGCGCTTCAACGTGTTTGTAGCACATTCAAGTCTTACCGAGAAGGATTTTTCAAAAATCCGTTCAGCGGTGTCCCCAAACTTCACAATAATCCCCATAAGAGTGGACGGAGGTCTGCTCGACAAAGCGCCGGTGCTCAAGCGAATCTCAAAGGAGACTTATTATAGGCTCATAGCCTTTGAATATCTTCCCGAGGAGCTTGACAGAGTGCTCTACATCGACCCCGATACCGTTATCCTCAACAGGCTCGACAACTTCTACAACATAGATTTCCGTTCAAATCTTCTTGCGGGAGCTACGCACATCGGAGGCATTATCAGAAAATACAACATCCGCCGCCTCGGAATGCCGCAGAACAGCGAATATGTCAATGCCGGCATACTTATGATGAATCTGAAGGGGCTGCGCGAGAGCGTAACCGGAGATGAAATTTTCAGCTTCGTGCAAAGCCGCGGTAAAAAGCTGTATCTGGCGGACCAGGACGTAATAAACGCCATGTTTGCCGACCGTACACTGGTAATATCGCCGTGCATAATCAACCTCGATGAAAAAACCTACCACGCAAACAGAGACAAAATCGACCTTAACTGGATAAAGAAAAACACCCTCATCGTCCACTACAACGGCAAATACAAGCCGTGGAAGCCGGACTACAAGGGATATCTTCAAAGCTTTTACGTAAAGGCCGTAAGCAACATGGACAATGTAAGGCTGCTTCCCGGAACTCCGGTATGCGCCTGAGACGGAGGAAAGCGCAATGACTATAGTTGAAAAAAGAGCCAAAAGTCCAGCCGAAATTAAAAAAATCGCCGTAATAAGCGTATGTGCTCTCGCGGCGGCGGCATTCATATTTGTATATGCCCGATATGGCAGCGCACTCCTCGCATTCGTACGCGATGAGGCGGCATTCAAGGCATGGCTTGAGGGCTTCAAGGGCGGAGGCGCGGTTCTGTTTGTGATAATACGGGCAGTACAGACGGTGGTAAAAATCATACCGGCCGAGCCGCTTGAAATCGCAGCAGGCTATGTCTACGGAACCTGGTACGGACTGGCGCTTTGCATGCTCGGCACGGAAATAGGTTCGCTTATAATAATCGGCTTTACAAAGCTGTTCGGGATGAAAATGCTCGATTTGTTTGTGCCGAAAAACAAGCTTGAAAGCTTCTCCTACCTGCGCGACTCAAAAAAAGCCGGCCCGCTGCTGTTTCTTATATACTTAATACCGAGCACCCCTAAGGATTTCATAACCTATCTCGCCGGCTTTATAAATATGAAGATTACAACCTTCATGCTGATAACAGGAATTGCAAGAATCCCGTCGATAATAACCTCCACCTGGTGCGGCTCACAGCTCGGAGCACAGAACACGGCTGCGGCAATAGCGATTTTCGCAGCAACGGCCGTAATCGGACTTCTCGGCACACTGCTCTATAAAAAGTACAACGACAGACTCGTTAAAAGGTTCGCCTGATATAAGCGGCGCAATTTTTCAGGAATCTCTCACGGTCGAAGACGCTTCGGAATTCTCCGTTGACGGCTTCGACCTTTTTTTCGTCGAACGAAACCTCCTCGTCCTCCCCGTCAAACATGGGGTACATCCTCCCCGCGCAATCGGCCGCCTGCGCCTCTCCGACCGCCTCAAGCGCCGTTGAAGCCAACGAGGTCAGAGGTTCTCCGTTTTTTCGGTAAAATCCGCTCAGCTCCTCGGCGGTATCCTCCGCAAAATAGCCGAGAGTGTAAATATATTTCTCCCTTTCGGGCAGCGTGTTGAATTCCGCAGTCATATCCGATGATTTTTCCAATCTCATCTGTATATTCATGCACGCCCCGGAAAGCAGCTCGCTGTCCTCGGTTTCATTCACTTTTTTGATGTCAAGCTCCGCAAAGGTTTCCCTAAGATGCTTTTCGCGCTCAAGATATTTCAATTCCTTTTCCTTGATTTCACGCGCTTTTCTTCCGGATTCCGAGGCCTTCCTTAACAGCAGCAGCGCCCCCGCGACCACAAGCACGGCAAGCGCGACAATTATATATTTCTCCATTATTCAAGCACACCTTTCATCAATATACGGAGCATAAGGTTTATTTTTCCTGAAGCGCCTTGTAAATATCGCTCTTTTTTATCCGGGTAAGCCGCGCCGCTTCCTTTGCGGCATCGTTCAGGGACATCTCCCCCATGAGCGACTTCGCCGTATTGATTGCATCGTCAAGGGTGTATTCTTTTTCCGGGATATCCGCGGCGCCCTCAACGACAATTACAAATTCGCCCTTGGGCTTTTCACAGGTATATTTTTCAGCCGCCTCAGCCAGTGTGGTGCGCTCCACGGTCTCGTATATTTTTGTTATCTCCCTGACCAGCGCTATGCGTCTGTCGCCGAAATATTCAAGCATATCCCTGAGTGTGGACGGCAGCTTATGCGGAGCCTCGTAGAAAAGCATCGTCCGCTTTTCGTTGCTGACGCTTTTAAGATGCTCGATGCGGTTTGGCTTGTTCTGCGTAAGAAAGCCTTCAAAGGTGAAGCGTCCCGAAGGCATACCGGAAATAGCAAGCGCCGTTACGAACGCGGAGGGACCAGGCACCGCGCTTACGCCTATACCGTAAGCATGGCACATATCCACAAGCTCCTCCCCGGGGTCGGATATCGCAGGCATTCCGGCATCCGAGACCAACGCACAGCTTTCTCCCGCAAGCAGCCGCTCGATTATTACCGAGCCTTTTTCCCGGCGGTTATGCTCATAGTAGCTTATCATAGGCTTTTTTATGCCGAAGCGGTTGAGCAGCTTGAGTGTAACGCGGGTATCCTCCGCCGCTATAAAATCGCAATCCGTCAACGTTTGAACCGCCCTGGGTGACATGTCCGAAAGATTTCCTATCGGTGTACCGACTATATAAAGCACTCCGCTCATTTTTATGACCATTCCTTTCCGCCGAGCCGCAAACTTTGCGGCGGTATTCGGCAAACGAAGCCCTGCTTC